>BNJT01001866.1_pt1 | contig 221239 bp, 256 predicted proteins | sample 8540491 | NCBI WGS metagenome assembly BNJT01 (sample SAMD00202455, study PRJDB9452) | human saliva metagenome | host: Homo sapiens | reverse complement strand
AGGATGGCAAGGTCGTTATCGAAGTTCAAATTGATGGAAAAATCGATTTAACTGCATTAAAGGACAAGTTTGAAAAAGAAGGAATTCAAGTGGAGGAGATCACTCATACCTCTGCTAAAGTCCTTTAAACCAGAGGCTTTAGAGCCTCTTTTCTTTTGCCGTCAAAAGCGGTGAAAAGCAAAATATGGAAAGAAATGAGAGATTATGGTATAATAAAACGATATGAAAAGGAGTATCTATGGACATTTCAGAAATTCGTCAAAAAATTGACGCAAATCGTGAAAAATTAGCTTCTTTCAGGGGGTCTCTTTGACCTCGAAGGCTTAGAGGAAGAGATTGCCATCTTGGAAAACAAGATGACAGAACCTGATTTTTGGAACGATAATATCGCGGCCCAAAAAACGTCGCAAGAATTAAATGAATTAAAAAACACCTATAACACCTTCCGTAAAATGGAAGAGTTGCAGGATGAAGTTGAGATTTTATTGGACTTTTTAGCAGAAGACGAGTCAGTCCATGATGAACTGGTCGAACAGTTGACAGAACTGGATAAGATGATGACCAGCTACGAGATGACCCTTCTCTTGTCAGAACCTTATGACCATAATAATGCAATCTTGGAAATCCATCCAGGATCTGGTGGTACTGAGGCACAGGACTGGGGCGATATGTTGCTTCGTATGTATACTCGTTATGGAAATGCCAAAGGCTTTAAAGTAGAAGTCTTGGATTACCAGGCTGGTGATGAAGCAGGTATCAAGTCTGTGACCTTGTCTTTTGAAGGACCCAATGCATACGGCCTACTAAAATCAGAAATGGGTGTTCACCGTTTAGTCCGTATTTCGCCATTTGACTCTGCCAAACGCCGCCATACTTCCTTTACATCCGTAGAGGTTATGCCTGAGTTGGATGATACCATCGAAGTGGAGATTCGTGAAGATGATATCAAAATGGATACTTTCCGTTCAGGTGGTGCTGGTGGACAGAACGTCAATAAGGTTTCAACAGGTGTGCGTTTGACACACATTCCTACGGGAACTGTCGTCCAATCAACGGTCGATCGTACCCAGTATGGAAATAGAGATCGTGCCATGAAGATGTTGCAGGCTAAGCTCTATCAAATGGAGCAAGAAAAGAAAGCTGCGGAAGTTGATTCCCTTAAAGGTGAGAAAAAGGAAATCACATGGGGAAGCCAAATCCGTTCATATGTTTTCACGCCTTATACTATGGTAAAAGATCACCGTACAAGCTTTGAAGTTGCTCAGGTAGATAAGGTGATGGATGGAGACCTTGATGGTTTTATCGATGCCTACCTCAAGTGGCGAATCAGCTAAGATAGAAGGAACTCATATGTCAATCATTGAAATGAGAGATGTTGTCAAAAAGTATGACAATGGAACGACTGCCCTGCGTGGTGTATCTGTTACCATTGAACCAGGAGAGTTTGCCTATATAGTAGGACCTTCTGGGGCAGGTAAGTCAACCTTTATTCGAGCTTTATACCGAGAAGTAAAAATCGAAAAAGGAAGCCTAACAGTTGCAGGCTTTAATTTAGTTAAAATTAAGAAGAAAGATGTCCCACTGCTACGTCGTAGTGTCGGGGTAGTCTTTCAGGATTACAAACTCTTGCCTAAGAAGACTGTTTATGAGAATATTGCCTATGCAATGGAAGTAATCGGTGAGAGCCGTCGCAACATCAAAAAACGTGTTATGGAAGTGTTGGACCTGGTTGGTTTGAAACATAAGGTTCGCTCTTTCCCTAATGAACTCTCAGGTGGAGAGCAGCAACGGATTGCGATTGCTCGCGCGATTGTCAACAATCCTAAGGTATTGATTGCCGATGAGCCGACAGGAAACTTGGACCCAGACAATTCTTGGGAAATTATGAATCTGTTGGAACGCATCAATCTCCAAGGTACTACTGTCTTGATGGCAACCCACAATAGCCAGATTGTAAATACCTTGCGCCACCGTGTCATTGCCATTGAAAATGGCCGTGTCGTTCGTGACGAAGCTAAAGGAGAATATGGATACGATGATTAGTAGATTTTTTCGCCATTTATTTGAATCATTAAAAAGTTTAAAACGAAATGGCTGGATGACAGTAGCAGCAGTGAGTTCGGTTATGATTACCTTAACACTCGTTGCCCTGTTTGCATCTGTAATTTTTAATACAGCAAAACTGGCTACCGATATTGAAAACAACGTTCGGGTCATGGTTTACATTCGTAAGGATGTAGCTGATAACAGTGAAACGATTGAAAAAGAAGGTCAGACAGTTACCAATAATGACTACCACAAGGTTTATGATGCTTTGAAAGCTATGCCTGCTGTTAAGAGTGTTACCTTCTCAAGTAAAGAAGAACAGTACGAAAAACTAACGGAAACAATGGGTGACGATTGGAAGGTCTTTGAAGGGGATGCAAACCCTCTCTATGATGCCTATATCGTCGATACAAATTCTCCGAGTGATGTTAAACGGTAGCTGAAGAAGCTAAGAAAATTGAGGGAGTATCAGAGGTTCAAGATGGTGGAGCCAACACTCAACGACTTTTTGAACTAGCTTCCTTTATCCGTGTTTGGGGATTGGTTATTGCAGGGCTCTTGATTTTTATTGCAGTCTTCCTCATTTCCAATACCATTCGTATCACTATTATTTCACGTAGTCGTGAGATTCAGATCATGCGTCTTGTAGGAGCGAAAAATGGCTATATCCGTGGTCCATTCTTGCTAGAAGGTGCTTTTATTGGCTTGCTTGGTGCAGCAATTCCTTCAGTCCTTGTATTCTTTGTTTACAATATGGTTTATCAATCGGTCAATAAATCCTTGGTAGGTCAAAACTTGTCAATGATTACGCCAGATGTGTTTATCCCTTTGATGACAGTCCTATTATTTATAATCGGAATTTTCATTGGTTCAATTGGCTCAGGGATTTCCATGCGTCGATTCTTGAAGATCTAGTTGGATTTAAATGCAAATTGCAGAACAAATCAGAAAAATAATACATATTTAAAAGAGAAGTTTTCGTAAACTTCTCTTTTTCTTTTTTAAAAATTAAAAAAAATAGACAATTTTTTTATAAAAGCCTTTACAAAAAAAATAAAAGTGGTATAATTAATACATAACCAAATGCAAACGTTTTCGTAAAACGTTTGCCTAAATAAAATAAAGGAGATTTGAATGATGAAAGCTACATTCAAAAATGTCTTGTCTTTCGAATTTTGGCAAAAATTCGGTAAGGCTTTAATGGTGGTTATCGCCGTTATGCCAGCGGCGGGATTGATGATCTCAATCGGTAAATCAATCGTGATGATCGACCCAAACCTTGCTCCTCTAGTGATTACAGGTGGAATCCTTGAGCAAATTGGTTGGGGGGTTATCGGTAACCTTCACATCTTGTTTGCCCTTGCTATTGGGGGAAGCTGGGCAAAAGAACGTGCAGGTGGTGCATTTGCAGCCGGACTTGCCTTTATCTTGATTAACCGTATCACAGGTACTATCTTCGGTGTTACAGGTGATATGTTGAAAAACCCTGAAGCAATGGTTACTACCTTCTTTGGTGGTTCAATCAAGGTTGCTGACTACTTTATCAGCGTTCTTGAGGCACCAGCGCTTAACATGGGGGTTTTCGTAGGGATTATCTCTGGTTTTGTTGGGGCAACAGCTTATAACAAATACTACAACTTCCGTAAACTTCCTGATGCCCTTTCATTCTTCAATGGTAAACGTTTCGTACCATTCGTCGTTATTCTTCGTTCAACTATTGCTGCAATTGTACTTGCTGCCTTTTGGCCAGTAGTTCAAACAGGTATCAACAACTTTGGTATTTGGATTGCCAACTCACAAGAAACTGCTCCAGTCCTTGCACCATTCTTGTATGGTACTTTGGAACGTTTGCTCTTGCCATTCGGTCTTCACCACATGTTGACAATCCCAATGAACTATACAGCTCTTGGTGGAACATACGAAGTGTTAACTGGTGCAGCAAAAGGAACACAAGTATTTGGTCAAGATCCACTTTGGCTTGCTTGGGTAACTGACCTTGTTAACCTTAAAGGTTCAAATGCTGACCAATACCAACACCTTCTTACAACAGTCACTCCAGCTCGTTTCAAAGTTGGACAAATGATCGGTTCATTTGGTATCTTGATGGGTGTCATCGTTGCTATCTACCGCAATGTTGATGCTGACAAGAAACACCAATACAAGGGTATGATGATTGCGACAGCCCTTGCAACATTCTTGACAGGGGTTACTGAACCTATCGAGTATATGTTCATGTTCATCGCAACACCGCTTTACCTTGTTTATTCAGTAGTTCAAGGTGCTGCCTTTGCTATGGCAGATATTGTTCACCTTCGTGTCCACTCATTCGGTTCAATTGAATTCTTGACTCGTACACCATTGGCAATTAATGCTGGTATTGGTATGGATATCGTTAACTTTATCTGGGTAACTGTTCTCTTTGCGGTTATCATGTACTTCATTGCCAACTTCATGATCAAGAAATTCAACTACGCAACTCCAGGACGTAACGGAAACTACGAAACAGCTGAAGGAACATCAGAAGAAGCAGCTCCTGGAACTCCAAAAGTTGCAGCAGCTTCTCAAGCCGTAAACATCATTAACCTTCTTGGTGGTCGTGCAAATATCGTAGATGTGGATGCATGTATGACTCGTCTTCGTGTAACTGTTAAAGACGCAGATCGCGTTGGTACTGAGGAACAATGGAAAGCAGAAGGAGCTATGGGTCTTGTCATGAAAGGACAAGGTGTCCAAGCTATCTACGGACCAAAAGCTGACGTATTGAAATCTGATATCCAAGATATCCTTGACTCAGGTGAAGTAATTCCTGAAACTCTTCCAAGCCAAATGACAGAAACTCAACAAAATACTGTACACTACAAAGGTGTAACTGAAGAAGTTTACTCAGTAGCTGACGGTCAAGTTGTTGCTTTAGAACAAGTGGAAGATCCAGTTTTTGCTCAAAAAATGATGGGTGATGGATTTGCAGTAGAGCCAGCAAATGGTAACATTGTATCTCCAGTTACTGGTACTGTATCAAGTATCTTCCCAACAAAACACGCTCTTGGTCTTGTCACTGACTCAGGTCTTGAAGTGCTTGTTCATATTGGTTTGGATACAGTAAGTCTTGAAGGAAAACCATTTACTGTTCATGTCTCTGAAGGACAAAAAGTGGCCGCTGGTGACCTTCTTGTCACAGCTGACTTGGATGCTATTCGAGAAGCAGGACGCAAAACATCAACAGTGGTTGTCTTCACAAATGGTGATGTCCTCAAATCAGTTAAATTAGAACAAACAGGTTCTCTTGCAGCTAAAACAGCAGTTGCTAAAGTAGAATTGTAATATACTTGGGGTTGGAAGCTGTTTTCCAACCTCTTGTTTTAGGAGAAAAGCATGAAATTTCTAACACTCAATACCCACAGTTGGATGGAGAAGGAAGCAGAGGAAAAATTCCAAATTTTACTCCAAGACATTCTTGATAAGGATTATGATTTGATTTGTTTCCAAGAAATCAATCAAGAAATGACTTCGCCTGAGGTAGAGGTTAACAATCACTATCAAGCTTTACCATCAGCAGAACCCATTCATCAGGACCACTATGTCCGACTTCTGGTTGAAAAATTGTCTGAGAAAGGGAAAAACTACTACTGGACTTGGGCATACAATCATGTTGGCTATGACCGCTACCATGAAGGCGTAGCCATCTTATCCAAAACACCTATTAAGGCGCGTGAGATTTTAGTATCAGATGTAGATGATCCAACGGATTACCATACTCGCCGTGTTGCCTTGGCTGAGACAGAGGTTGAAGGTAAGGAACTTGCTCTTGCAAGCGTTCATCTCTCTTGGTGGGATAAAGGTTTCCAAGAAGAATGGGCACGATTTGAGGCTGTACTAAAAGAGTTGAAGAAACCTCTAATTTTAGCGGGTGATTTTAATAATCCAGCTGGTCAGGAAGGCTATCAAGCGATTTAGCTAGCCCATTAGGATTACAAGACGCGTTTGAAGTTGCGAAAGAAAGAAGTGGTAGCTATACCGTTCCACCAGAAATTGATGGTTGGAAAGGCAATACTGAACCACTACGAATCGACTACGTCTTTACGACCAAAGAGTTAGAAGTAGAGAGTTTACAAGTAGTTTTTGATGGCCAAAATAGTCCACAAGTCAGTGATCATTATGGTTTGAATGCTGTATTGACCTGGAAATAATGAAAGAGGTTGGAACCAGAGAGTTCCAACTTTTTAATCTATTCGAATCTTTACTACAGGACTGAGACTCAAATGGGGCTACTGCAATAGGACAAAATATGGTATAATTGAAAAGATAGAATCGAGGATAGTATGTCATTTAAGAAATTTCAATTTAAAAATTATATAGTAGAAGCCTTGGAGGAGTTAAAATTTACAACTCCGACAGAGGTACAAGAAAAATTAATCCCTATTGTACTGGCAGGTCGTGACTTGGTGGGCGAGTCAAAAACAGGTTCAGGAAAGACCCACACTTTCTTACTACCCATTTTTCAGCAATTAGATGAAACTAGCGATAGTGTGCAAGCGGTCATTACTGCACCAAGTCGTGAGTTGGCTACTCAGATCTACCAAGCAGCCCGTCAGATTGCAGCTCACTCAGATGTCGAAGTTCGTGTGGTTAATTATGTGGGTGGTACGGATAAGGCGCGTCAGATTGAAAAACTTGCCAGCAACCAACCACATATTGTTATCGGAACGCCAGGTCGCATCTATGACTTGGTCAAATCTGGTGATTTGGCTATTCACAAGGCCAAGACCTTTGTAATTGATGAAGCGGATATGACCTTGGATATGGGATTCTTGGAAACCGTTGATAAGATTGCAGGGAGCCTTCCAAAAGACTTGCAATTCATGGTCTTTTCAGCAACTATTCCACAAAAATTGCAACCATTCTTGAAAAAATACTTGTCAAATCCTGTCATGGAAAAATCAAGACTAAGACAGTCATTTCTGATACGATTGATAATTGGTTGATTTCGACCAAGGGCCGCGACAAGAATGCTCAAATTTACCAGCTGACTCAGTTGATGCAGCCTTATTTGGCAATGATTTTTGTTAACACAAAAACGCGTGCTGATGAGTTACATGCCTACTTGACTGCTCAAGGATTGAAGGTAGCTAAGATTCATGGAGACATTGCTCCTCGTGAACGCAAACGGATCATGAATCAGGTGAAAAATCTGGATTTTGAGTACATTGTCGCAACAGACTTGGCAGCGCGTGGGATTGACATTGAAGGTGTCAGCCATGTTATTAATGATGCCATTCCGCAAGACTTGTCCTTCTTTGTTCACCGTGTTGGACGGACTGGGCGCAACGGACTGCCTGGTACAGCTATTACCCTTTACCAGCCAAGCGATGACTCGGATATCCGTGAGTTGGAGAAATTAGGAATCAAGTTTACTCCTAAGATGGTCAAAGACGGAGAGTTTCAAGATACCTATGACCGTGATCGTCGTGCCAACCGTGAAAAGAAGCAGGATAAGCTTGATATTGAAATGATTGGCTTGGTCAAAAAGAAAAAGAAAAAAGTCAAACCAGGCTATAAGAAGAAGATTCAATGGGCGGTGGATGAAAAACGCCGCAAAACCAAGCGTGCTGAAAATCGCGCACGTGGCCGTGCAGAGCGTAAAGCTAAACGCCAAACATTTTAAAAACTCAGTAGAATCAGGTGATTCTACTGAGTTTTTATTTCCGAAATATTCAAAGGAGATAATAATTATATATTTTAAATAATTTGATTTATAAAACAGTAATTGCTTTAAAACCTTTTTTAGAGCAATATTTTATTGAAATCATAAGGAAAAAAATTGAAAACTATACAAAATTGTGTTATCATACTATAAAACAATCGGATTATATCATTTGATCCGTGAAAAGAAAAGGGGACTTCTATGGATAAATCATTTATGAAACAACAACGTTTTTCATTCCGTAAAATGAAAGTTGGGTTGGCTTCTGTAGCAATTTTGTTTGCTTTTGCTCAGGTCGGACAAGTGTCTGCAGATGAAACAACACAACCGGCATCTACTTCAGCTGAAACAGTAAAGAAAACCGAAGCAAATAAATCGGCAGTCGAAGCTGCTGTAGCAGAAATTAAAGCTGATGAGGCGAAACCAGTCGTTAACCAATCAGATGCAAAACCTGGAGAACTTGTTGATGTTTCTAAGAAGGTTTCACCTATTGACGTGAAAGAACGCCAAGAAGGTGATCAAAAGATTCATGAAGAAACTGCAACAGTTGAAGTCACAAAGACAGAAGTGGCACCTGTAAAAAGTGAAGAACTTCCTGCTCCAAAGACTGAAACAACTGAGAGTACAGTGAGTGGGAAAGATGAAGATGGAAATTCTTATACCCAATATGAACGTGTTGATAAAACAACTACAGTCGAAATCAAGAAAGCGACAAGAACGATTTCAAAATCTAACTCTGCCGATATCGTTTTTGTTGTTGACCGTTCAGCATCTATGTCTCGAACTATTGACACTGTCCGTAACAATATCAATGAGTTTGCAAGAAATCTTGCTAAAGATGGAGTAGCAGCACGTTTTGGATTAGCTACCTTTAGTGATGAAGTATATGGACGTATAGGTGGATTAGCAGATGAGGGTACAATTTTAACAAAATTTAATGAATCTTATTTTACCTCTGACCCAGCTGAGCTTGAAAAAGCCTTAGCAGGCATTAAGCTTGCACATGGTGGAGACTTCCCTGAAACATCTACACCTACTCTTACACAAATTGTTTCAACCTACGACTGGTCTAAGTCACCTAAAAATAAAAAGTTTGTCGTATTGTTGACAGATGCTCCAATGAAGGAGGATCCTTCAATTCCAACGATGGCGAATACTCTTGCGTCTTTGAAAGCCGCAAAAATCGAAAGAATTGTTGCAACTTCGACAGGGACCGATATTAGCTATAAAGATTTTGTATCTGAAGGTCGATTAATGAATATTAATCGTAACTTGGCTGATTCTTTAACTAAGGATGCAACTACATGGATTGTTGAAACTGTGACTGAAGGACACAATTACAAGGTAACGAAAGATAATTACCAATTTTACCTAGAACGTCGTACAACACTACCTGTTGCTCAGACAGGAAGTGCGACTCCCAACTACCACAGTTCCAGTAGCTACAGCTTATAAAAAAGAAGTGGCGAAACTCCCTGATACAGGAAGTAATGATACAGCGAACTATGGTATTGTAGGACTTGGCCTCCTAATGGCTGGACTTGGCTTAACTGTAAGCAATAGAAAGTCTAAGGAACAGTAAGCCTAACTGGAAGATTGTTTGTAAGAACATTGTGATAAAAAAATAGGTAGTTTGTAAACAAAGTATGCAGATTAGCATAGGTATAATCTTCTGTATTATGGAGTACAAGCCGAATTTTTATGATGAGAAAAGAGCCGTAAGGTTCTTTTTTCGATTTCGAGAAAATACTGCAAAAAAAAGTAAAAAGTGGTATAATGATAAGGTTATATAGTCCCGATAAGATGGTAGAAATTTCTATCAGTACTTTGTAACTCTATAACAATATTTTTTAAGGGGGGACATTTTTATGTCAGAACGTAAATTATTCACGTCTGAATCTGTATCTGAGGGGCATCCGGATAAGATTGCAGACCAAATTTCAGATGCGATTTTGGATGCTATTTTAGCTAAAGATCCTGAGGCGCACGTTGCTGCCGAGACAGCTGTATACACAGGTTCGGTCCATGTTTTTGGTGAAATTTCTACACATGCTTATGTAGATATTAACCGAGTGGTTCGTGATACCATTGCAGAGATTGGTTATACCAATACAGAGTATGGTTTCTGCAGAGACGGTGGGAGTTCATCCGTCACTTGTTGAGCAGTCACCAGATATCGCCCAAGGTGTTAACGAAGCCTTGGAGGTTCGTGGGAATGTAGATCAAGATCCGCTGGACTTGATTGGTGCTGGTGACCAAGGTCTTATGTTTGGGTTTGCAGTGGATGAGACAGAAGAACTCATGCCTTTACCAATCTCACTTAGTCACAAGTTGGTTCGTCGTTTGGCAGAACTTCGTAAGTCTGGTGAAATTAGCTATCTTCGTCCTGATGCCAAATCACAAGTAACAGTTGAGTATGATGAAAATGACCGTCCGGTACGTGTGGACACAGTCGTTATTTCAACTCAGCACGATCCAGAAGTTAGCAATGAACAAATTCACAATGATGTGATTAACAAGGTTATCAAAGAGGTGATCCCAGCTTCTTACTTGGATGAGCAAACCAAATTCTTCATCAATCCAACTGGTCGCTTTGTAATCGGTGGACCTCAAGGGGACTCAGGTTTGACTGGTCGTAAGATTATCGTGGATACCTATGGTGGCTACTCTCGTCATGGTGGTGGTGCCTTCTCTGGTAAGGATGCGACGAAAGTGGACCGTTCAGCCTCTTATGCAGCTCGCTACATTGCCAAGAACATCGTTGCAGCAGGTCTTGCTAAGAAGGCAGAAGTGCAATTGGCTTATGCTATCGGGGTGGCGCAACCTGTTTCTGTTCGTATCGATACTTTTGGTACAGGAACAGTAGCTGAAAGCAAGCTTGAAAAAGCAGCGCGTCAAATCTTTGACCTTCGCCCTGCGGGAATTATCCAAATGCTGGATCTCAAACGTCCAATTTACCGTCAAACAGCGGCTTATGGACACATGGGACGTACAGATATTGACCTTCCATGGGAACGTTTGGATAAGGTAGATGCATTAAAAGAAGCTGTGAAATAAAACTAAAAGATTGGTAGCTGTGCACTGCCAATCTTTTTTGCAAAAGAAAACCAGCTTTTGGCTGGTCTTCTTATTTTATAGGGATTGAAATCTCAATCAATTTATCTGAATAAAGCGTCTTGATATTGGCTTCATCAATGCTTCCTTTGTCGATTTTACGTTTTAAGAAGAAGTCTTGGATAGTTTCGATTTCAGGTTCACGAATAGCACGGTGTTTGTTGGAAATGAGGATTTCATAGTGAAGCGGGGCTTGCGTGAAAACTACATCTGTGTTTCCAGCAGAATAGACCTCGACAAGAGTTGCGTCTGTGCTTTCTAATTGGCTTTTAACAAGTTGCGAGTGTGAATTAGTCGTGTTGATAAGCTTCATAACAGTTCCTCCGATTTTCTAATTCTATTATAGCACTTTTTGGATAAAATCGTGTATTTTAGCCAATTCCATGCTGGATTTTCCAAGCTTCAATTCCCCATTTGTGGCTACCACGTTTGAGTTTTTCTATTGCCTCGTCAATAGGGAACCAAGCAATATGATTAAAGTCTTCTAAAGGTTTTTGTACTTCTTGGAAAGAAGTGGCTTCGTAGAGATACGCTGGATTGTAGTAGTAGGTGTCACGGTGACGAGAGTAGAAATACTCATCAGCTTGTCCGAAATAGCTTCCAATTTCAGCAGTAAAACCGAGTTCTTCGATGAGTTCTCTCTTCAGTGCTTCTTGATGATCTTCGCCTGCTTCAATCTCTCCACCTGGCAAGAACCAAGCACCATTGGGAGCTTGAACTAAGACAATTTGTTTTTTCTCCGCATCCGGAATAACTGCGTACACACCATAGCGGGGCTGGTAGGTCACATTCTCTTTTTTATCACCATAAGTTGGGTTTGCCATTGCTTTTTCCTCATTCTCTAGTGTCTTTATTATTATCATAATGGACGAGGGGCAAGCTGTCAAGGTTTTACATTTATTTTAGTAAAAAAGGTGCAGAAAATGATAGACTTTCTGCACTTGTTATATAGATTTATTCTTCTATTTCAGAAGCAATCTCTTCTGTTTTCTCAGTTTTTTTGGCAGATTTGATTTGAATATTGCCATTGCTTGTCATAACTGCCTTGAGGTCTTTTTCACTTGGATTTTCAAGGTAGAAGTCTGTTATGGCATCCTCGATATGGTCTTGAATGGTACGGCGGAGTGGGCGTGCCCCCATTTTTGGATCATAACCTAAGTCAACCAACTTTTCCTTGACCTTGTCTGTCACATCGAGGTGGATATTGTTGCTAGAGAGGCGTTTATTGACATCCGCTAGCATGAGTTCGACGATTTGGAGAAGGTTGTCCTTGCTGAGAGGTTTAAATTCGATGATGCCGTCAAAACGGTTCATAAACTCTGGACTAAAGAAGTTACCGAGTTCACCGAGAACAGAGTTGGTACGTCCTTCACGAGCAGCTCCAAACCAACGCTGGCTTCGGCCTTACCAGTACCCGCATTTGAGGTCATGATAATGATAGCATCCTTAAAGCTAACTGTGCGTCCTTGCCCATCAGTCAAACGACCATCGTCCAAGACTTGAAGGAACATGTGCATGACATCTGGGTGGGCTTTCTCGACCTCATCGAGAAGGATGAGTGAGTAAGGATTGCGACGAACTTTTTCCGTTAACTGACCAGCTTCATCATAGCCAACATAACCTGGAGGGGCACCGACTAATTTAGCCACACTGTGTTTTTCCATGTATTCACTCATATCAAAGCGAATCATGCTGTCAGCAGAGCCAAAGAGCTCAATGGCTAGTTGTTTAGAGAGTTCTGTCTTACCGACACCAGTTGGTCCGACAAAGAGGAAGCTTCCGATTGGCCGGTTAGGAGTTCCAAGTCCAACACGATTACGACGGATGGCTTTGGCAATCTTATCGACAGCTTCATCTTGACCTATAACATGGGCCTTGAGGTCGTCTGCTAGATGGATAAGCTGAGACTGTTCTTTTTCTTTGAGTTCTCCAACAGGGATATTGGTTTTCTGCTCAATGATATGTTCGATTGTTTTCTCGCTGATGATTGGAGTATCCTGATCGGTCACCTTGTTTTTCTGCATTTCCTTGTACTTGGCAATCTGATCGCGGAAATAAGCAGCCTTTTCAAAATCTTCCTCTCGTGTAGCTTGAGCCTTGAGATTTTCAGCCTCAATCAAGCGCTGATCAATCACTTTAGGATCAACAAAGTTCAGTGTCAGATTCATCTTAGAACCAGCTTCGTCCAACAGGTCAATAGCCTTGTCTGGCAAGAAGCGGTCTTGGATGTAGCGGTTGGAAAGATTTGCAGCAGCTTCGATAGCAGCATCAGTATACTTGACGTGATGGTAGTCTTCGTATTTCTTTTGAACTCCTTTAAGGATGATAATGGTTTCTTCGACAGTTGGTTCATCTACCTTGACAGGCTGCATACGGCGCTCTAGAGCAGCATCTTTTTCAATGATGCGGTATTCATTGAGAGTAGTGGCACCAACCAGTTGCAATTCACCACGGGCAAGGGCTGGTTTGAGGATATTTCCTGCATCCATATTGCCATCGCCAGCAGATCCTGCACCAACAATTTCATGGATTTCGTCGATAAAGAGGATGATGTCCTCTCGTTTGCGAATTTCTTCCATGAGTTTTTGCATACGTTCTTCAAATTGGCCTCGAATCCCTGTTCCTTGGACTAGACTGACCACATCCAGACGGATGACCTGCTTGCCTTGAAGTTTATGAGGAACATCGCCATCGACAATCTTCTGAGCTAGACCTTCAACAACGGCTGTTTTACCAACACCTGGTTCTCCGATAAGGACAGGGTTGTTCTTGGTTCGACGGTTGAGGATTTCGATAACGCGGATAATCTCTTCATCTCGACCGATAACAGGGTCAATATCTCCCCGACGAGCAATCTCAGTAATATTGATACCGTATTCCTCAAGGAGTCCTCTTTCTTGGCTAGGAGGTGTTTGAAGTGGGCCGCGGTTTTGAGGTCCATAACCACCGTTTCCTCCATATCCCCCACCAGATTGAGTTGGAGGGACGTTATTAGAAGAAGGTTTGAAATTGTTCAAATCATTGAAAAAGTCGCCAAATGGATCAAAGTCATGATTATTTAAGTCAGTCATTCCTTTAAAGAGGGTATTATTTGGATCTGTTTTGATAATTTTATAGCAATTTTGACAAAGATCAATTTGCTTTTGCTGTCCATTGATATTGGTATACAGATGAATTGTTGAGTCGTTAATTTTACAGTTTTGACAGAGCATACATCTACCTCATTTCATTCTTATTCTTGTCCTAAGAAAAAAGGTCAAAAATAGTCAAAGTTTTATACTCTCATTATAGCATGATTAAGGTGTAAAGCAAGTAAAAAGATTGGGAAGTGGTCGTTTTTAAAAGAAGGATTTATGGAGAATCCAGCGACATTGAAGGTAAGAAAAAATCCCATTTGTGGTGACAAAAAGGATTCTCATTCATCGGGCCTTTCTGCCCGTTGTTTTTATATTAGTAAAGGAGTTCGTAGATCTCCATTGCAATCAAATCAATGCTATCAAAGGTATAAGTTTCACGAGCCTCTACATCGCGAAGGGTGAAGAGTGATCCGTTTTCTTCGTCGTGGCTGTATGCAACTTCTGCGACAACAACACCTTCACGTTCAAAATTACGTTTTAGATTTCCACCATCTTTTGTCATTGCTTCTAGGCGGTTAATGATTCTAACCAAATGTGATTCCATTTTGATTCTCCTCCATTTCTTATCGTTTCTATTTTACCATAAACAAGAGGTAGTTGACTAGAAAAAAACTGTGATTTCTCTCTATTTCTCTATTCTATCAAGTTAATTGGTAAAATTAGAGAAAAAATATTGCATTTTAATTCAATTTGTGTTATAATCATACAATCTAATACATAGAAAGTTGATTGAATATGAATTTTTCTTTTTTACCAAAGTATTTACCATATTTTAACTATGGTGCTCTGATTACCGTATTGATTTCCATCCTTGTTGTCTGCTTAGGGACCATTATAGGTGTGTTACTGGCCTTTGCTCAGCGATCACGCTTTAAACCGCTCGTTTGGTTTGCGAATGTGTATGTTTGGATCTTCCGTGGTACTCCGATGATGGTTCAGATTATGATTGCCTTTGCTCTTATGCATATCAATGCTCCGACTATCCAAGTGGGAATTTTAGGAGTTGATCTTTCTCGTTTGATTCCTGGTATTCTGATTATTTCTATGAATAGTGGAGCTTACGTTTCAGAAACTGTTCGTGCGGGGATCAATGCGGTTCCTAAAGGGCAGTTAGAGGCTGCTTACTCTCTTGGTATTCGTCCGAAAAATGCCATGCGTTATGTCATTTTGCCACAAGCTATCAAAAATATTCTTCCAGCTCTAGGAAATGAATTTATCACCATTATCAAGGATAGTTCCCTCTTGTCGGCGATTGGGGTGATGGAGTTGTGGAATGGTGCAACGACAGTAGCAACAACAACTTATTTACCGTTGACTCCCCTTTTATTTGCAGCCTTTTACTATTTGATTATGACCTCTGTTTTGACAGTGGCGTTGAAAGCATTTGAAAAACATATTGGACAAGGAGACAAGAAATAATGACAGAAACCTTGATTAAAATTGAAGAACTACATAAGTCTTTTGGGAAAAATGAAGTTTTAAAAGGCATCAACCTTGAGATTAAACGAGGAGAAGTTGTGGTCATTATCGGTCCGTCAGGGAGCGGGAAATCAACCCTCCTTCGTTCGATGAATCTCCTTGAAGAAGCAAGTAAAGGTAAGGTTATCTTTGAAGGAGTTGATATCACTGATAAGAAAAATGACCTTTTTGCCATGCGTGAAAAGATGGGCATGGTATTCCAACAATTCAACCTCTTTCCTAATATGACAGTGATGGAAAATATCACTTTATCACCAATTAAAACCAAAGGTGAAAGCAAGGAAGTTGCGGAGAAAAGAGCACAGGAACTGTTAGAAAAAGTTGGCTTGCCAGATAAGGCAACGACCTATCCACAGAGTTTGTCAGGTGGTCAGCAACAACGGATTGCTATCGCACGTGGACTGGCAATGGAGCCAGATGTTTGCTCTTTGATGAGCCGACTTCAGCCCTAGACCCTGAGATGGTTGGAGAAGTTCTAGCTGTTATGCAAGACCTTGCCAAGTCAGGGATGACCATGGTGATTGTGACTCATGAAATGGGCTTTGCGCGTGAGGTAGCAGACCGTGTTATCTTTATGGCGGATGGAGTTGTTGGCGAAGATGGAACACCAGAGGAGATTTTCGATCAAACAAAAGAACAACGGACCAAGGAATTTTTGAGTAAGGTTTTGTAATACCTCATTTTTAGAAGAAATGGAGTAGGCATTATGGCTTCCAGTAAAGAATATTTAAATTTTATTCTCGAACAGCTATCAGAGCTAGAGGAGATGAGTTATCGTCCAATGATGGGAGAGTATATCCTTTATTATCGTGGGAAGATTATTGGGGGAATCTATGATAATCGTCTGTTACTGAAGCCTGTGAAGCTGGTCATGGATCAACTGGGACAGACTAGGCTTGAACGTCCTTATGAAGGAGCTAAGGAGATGATTTTGATAGAAGACATTGAAGATAAATCATGTCTAATCAGATTAATCAAGGAGATGTATGAAGTCTTACCGGCTCCAAAAGTCAAAAAGAAAGCATAACAAGTTTACCTAGTATAAATAGGCATAAAAGCTCGATAAGGGCTTTTTCTTATAGTTTCAGACTATAGGGTCCATTAGGCAAGAAGTGTTAGGATGGCGAGTTATTTTTTGATATAATAGAGGATATTTGATAGAAAAGAGAAGAGATATGGCTCAGATTATCGATGGGAAGGCTCTTGCGGCTAAGTTACAAGGACAGTTGGCTGAGAAGACGGCTAAACTAAAAGAAGAAACAGGTCTAGTTCCAGGATTGGTAGTGATTTTGGTGGGGGACAATCCTGCCAGCCAAGTCTACGTTCGCAATAAGGAACGGTCAGCTCTCGCTGCTGGCTTCCGTAGTGAAGTCGTGCGAGTTCCAGAGACCATTACCCAAGCGGAATTGTTAGACTTGATTGCCAAATACAATCAAGATCCAGCTTGGCATGGGATTTTGGTTCAATTACCTTTGCCAAAACATATTGACGAAGAGGCGGTTTTATTAGCCATTGACCCCGAAAAAGACGTGGATGGTTTTCATCCTCTAAACATGGGTCGCCTCTGGTCTGGTCATCCAGTTATGATTCCTTCAACGCCAGCAGGAATTATGGAGATGTTTCATGAATATGGGATTGATCTAGAAGGTAAATGCGGTTGTTATCGGTCGTTCAAATATCGTTGGAAAACCCATGGCTCAGCTTCTTCTAGCCAAGAATGCGACTGTGACTTTGACCCACTCACGCACCCATCATCTTGCCAAGGTTGCTGCTAAGGCGGATATCCTTGTCGTAGCTATTGGTCGCGCCAAGTTTGTGACTGCTGACTTCGTCAAACCAGGTGCAGTTGTCATTGACGTTGGGATGAACCGAGATGAAAATGGCAAGCTTTGTGGAGATGTTGATTATGATGCCGTTGCACCACTTGCTAGTCACATCACACCTGTACCGGGCGGAGTTGGACCTATGACTATTACCATGCTAATGGAGCAAACCTATCAGGCAGCGCTTCGAACACTAAACAAGGACTAGGAAGATGAAATTCGTATTTGACCTGGATGGAACGCTATCTTTTGACTACATGACCATTGATGAGGAGATTAAGCAGGTTCTTTTAAAGGCTGAAGATTATGGGCATGAGATTGTATTTGCTTCAGCTCGCTCTTATCGGGATTGCCTGGGTTTATTAGGTTCTGAACTCAGTCAGCGCTTAGTCATAGGATTGAATGGTGGCGTAGCCTATCATCTGGGGCAGGCTATCTTCGAAAGGAATCTCGATGCTAGAGTTTATCAGGCGCTAGTGGATTATTGCCAGACCTACAATCTCCCTTTTTTTGCAGATGATTGCTTTGACTATAGTGGTCAGATTGTAGAGAAGATTCCATTTTTCTCCAGTGTAGATCCCCTAAAGGTGGCTCGTCATCAGAAACTCGAGGACTTGGGTACTCCGATTAAGGTAGTCGTTTATATGGGCGACCACGAGGAGTTGCTTGATGATTTGCTTGGTCAGTTAGAAAGACTGGGGCAGGCTCATCTCTCCTATCATGCGCATGAAAAGTGCCTTTATGTCAACCCCTTGGATACTCATAAGGCGACAACTGTTGAAAAGTTATGTGGGGAGAACTTCATCGCCTTTGGAAATGACCAAAACGATATTGAATTGTTTAAACGTCTCTTTATTCAGTCCAGATAGGAGACTTTGCTGGCCTTACTCCATATGCAGATGACACGTTAGAGCTAAAAGGAGAACCTTCTCCAGCAGTGGCAGCTAAAATCTTACAGACCTTTGCGGAATTTAAGGGAAAATAGTGTAGAAGGAGGTCTGAACCTCCTTTTATAGTATAATGAATAGAGAGGAAAAAAGGATGAAAGTGATTGATCAAGCCTTACTAGAAAAAGTCATTATTGAACGTTCTCGTACCAGTCATAAAGGAGACTATGGCCGTCTGCTTTTGCTGGGAGGGACCTATCCTTATGGTGGAGCCATCATCATGGCTGCCTTGGCAACTGTAAAAAGTGGTGCAGGATTGATGACCGTTGGAACAGATAGGGAAAATATCCTTGCTCTACACAGTCATTTACCTGAGGCTATGGCCTTCTCTCTTCAAGACCAGGAATTGTTAAAAGAGCAGTTGGAAAAGGCAGAAGTTGTCTTGTTAGGTCCGGGTTTGCGAGAGGATGCATTTGGAGAAGAACTCGTAAAAAGGGTCTTTGACAGCCTTAGAAAAGACCAGATTTTGATTGCAGATGGCGGCGCTTTGGGCATCTTAGCAAACGGCCAGTTACCATTTCCTTCTAGTCAGCTCATCCTAACTCCCCACCAAAAGGAATGGGAAAGACTGTCTGGTATAGTTCTTGACCATCAAAATACAGAGACGACTACTAGGGCTCTTTCTGATTTTCCTCAAGGAACGATTTTAGTTGAGAAAGGTCCGGCAACTCGTATCTGGCAAGTCGGTCAGCCTGAATATTATCAGTTACAGGTTGGAGGCCCCTATCAAGCAACTGGTGGAATGGGAGATACTCTGGCTGGGATGATTGCAGGTTTTGCAGGTCAGTTTCATCAAGTCAGTCTCTATGAGAGCGTGGTGGTAGCGACCTATCTTCATTCAGCTATTGCGCAAGAACTAGCTCAAGAAAACTACCTTGTCTTGCCAACTGAAATTAGCAAGCTACTTCCGAAAACAATGAAAAAAATATCTCAAAAAGGCAGCTAATATCTTGGTTGTCTTTTTATGTTGATGTAGCTTTGTTGATAAAGTTTTCAAATACCTCAGAACCAGCGACCAACTGCTGAACTTGCGTGAAATTCTCTCTTTTAAGGTCTTGATTTTTACTCAAACTCGCAAGGAAAGCGAGATTGTTATCAAAGTTGAGGGGTGTCAAATCATGCTTTTTTTGATATAATTTTTAATGATGAATGCGAGAAATAATCGGTATGTGGTCGTTGATTTAGAGGCGACCAGCACCGGAAGCAAGGCAAAAATTATTCAAGTAGGCATTGTGGTGATTGAGAATGGCGACATCATCGATCAGTATGCGACTGATGTCAATCCTCATGAACCCTTGGACTCTCATATCAAAGAATTAACAGGTCTGACCGATCAACGTTTGGCTGTGGCACCAGAATTTTCTCAGGTGGCTGGAAAAATTTTTGAATTGGTTAAGGACGGTATTTTTGTTGCGCACAATGTACAGTTTGATGCCAACCTTCTTGCAGAATTTCTCTTTTTTGAAGGATATGAATTGCGCACACCGCGGGTGGATACAGTTGAGCTTGCCCAGGTTCTGTATCCTCAGTTTGAAAAGTATAACTTAGGTATCCTTTGTCAAGAGTTGGGAATTGAGCTGGAACATGCCCACACTGCCCTGTCAGATGCTCAGGCAACAGCTGAACTCTTGCTTTACATGCGTCAAAAACTTTTTGAGCTACCTAAAGGGCTCTTAGAAAGCTTGTTAGACCTTGCAGACAACCTTCTCTATGAAAGTTATCTGTTGATTGAGGAGGTTTACCAGCAACAATCTCTCTTATCTTCGCCAGACTTGATGGAGCTTCATGGGCTTTTCCTCAGAAAGGAAAGCAAAGCCTTAGTCCCACGAAAGTTATCCAAAGACTTTGCTAAAAACATTTCTTTATTGGGGCTGGAGGAGCGACCGCAACAGATGGAATTTGCGGAGAAGATTGAGCAATTATTGGAAGAACACCAGACTTCCTTTATCCAAGCCCAAACGGGACTGGGCAAGACTTATGGTTATCTCCTCCCAGCTTTGAACTTGGAGAGTCAAGCAGGGATCCTAGTGAGCGTTCCGACTAAAATTCTTCAAAATCAGATCATGCAAGAAGAAGGTCAGCGTTTAAAAGAGATCTTCCATCTGGAGATTCATAGCCTCAAGGGGCCTCAAAATTACTTGAAATTGGATGCCTTTCACCAAGTCCTCCATCGACCGGAGTCCAATCGTCTATTTACTCGCTTTAAAATGCAACTGCTCATCTGGCTAACAGAGACAGAGACTGGTGATTTGGACGAAATCGGGCAGCTTTATCGCTACCAGCATTTTCTGCCAGAACTAGTCCACGATGGCAAGCTTTCAAAGAAAAGTTTATTTGCTACAGAGGATTTTTGGAAACGAGGGCAGGAAAAGGCCAAGACCAGTCGCGTTCTCTTGACTAATCATGCCTATCTGGTCACTCGTTTGGAAGACAATCCCGAGTTTGTCGACAATCGTTTGGTGATTTTGGATGAAGCTCAAAAAATGCTGCTAGCTCTTGAAAATCTAGCCCAGCAGGCTTACCGCCTTGAGGAACTTGTAACTCAAATTGAAAAGTCCTTGGAGTCAGAGGAAGATTTGGTTCAGAAACGTTTGCTTGAGAGTATCGGTTTTGAATGTCGTTACTTGATGGAGCACTATCAGTCAGGTCTGAAGAATGGAAAGTGGTTGGATTCTCTTGAACAGTTGCGCCAGCATTTTTCGGAGTTAGCTCTCCCAGAGTATCGAGAGCTTGCAAACTTTTTCACCTCGGACCGTGAATTTTGGCTTGCTACAGCAGAAAAATCGAGCAAGGATGTCTTGATCTGTTCAAGCAAAAACGGTCGCTTTATACTAGCAGATTTATTGCCAGAAGATTGTAGGCTCCTAGGAGTATCGGCCACTCTTGAAATCAGCAACCGGGTTTCCTTAGCAGATTTATTGGGATTTCCAGACGCTCCGCTTGTTAAACTTGATGTAGCAAAACAGGAGCAACAAGAAGTCTTTCTAGTCAATGATTTTCCTCTTGTGACAGAAGTTTCGCCTTTTGACTATGCTAGTGAAGTGGCTTCTGTCATTCGAAGCTTACAAGCCTTTCAAGAACCCTTATTGGTTTTGTTTACCTCAAAAGAGATGCTGCTGGCAGTTTCGGACCTACTCGACCAACCTCATCTAGCTCAATATAAAAATGGGGAACCAAGCCAACTGAAAAAACGTTTTGAAAAAGGTGAACGCCAGATCTTGCTTGGAACAGGCAGTTTCTGGGAAGGAGTTGATTTTTCAACCCATCCTTGCGTGATTCAAGTGATTCCGAGATTGCCTTTCCAAAATCCCCAAGAACCGTTAACCAAAAAATTAAACCAAGAGCTGCGTCAAGAAGGGAAAAATCCTTTTTATGATTATCAGTTACCGATGGCGATTATTCGGTTAAAGCAGGCCCTTGGTCGTACTGTTAGACGGTCTGACCAAGTTTCGGTTGCTGTAATCTTAGACAGTCGTGTCGTCAGCAAGCGTTACGGCAAACAAATCGCTCAGGCCTTGTCAAAAGAAAGGACTGTTCAGGTTCTTTCTAGAGACCAGATAGAGCCTGCAGTAGCTGATTTTCTCCAATCTCGTCGCAATAGAATGAAAGAAAAATCCCAGAAAGAGAAAAGGTAAAAAATATGAAACGTTCACTCGACTCTCGAGTCGATTACAGCCTTCTCCTACCAGTGTTTTGCTTACTGGTGATTGGAGTAGTAGCCATTTATATAGCAGTTAACCATGACTATCCCAATAATGTACTTCCAATTCTAGGTCAGCAAATCGCCTGGATTGCTTTGGGGCTTGTCATTGGCTTTGTCGTTATGTTCTTCAATACCGAGTTTTTATGGAAGGTGACTCCCTATCTTTATGGTCTAGGGCTAGCTTTGATGGTCCTCCCTCTTGTTTTCTACAATCCAAATCTTGTAGCGTCAACAGGTGCCAAGAACTGGGTATCGATTGGTGGAACGACACTTTTCCAGCCATCGGAATTCATGAAGATTTCCTATATCTTGATGTTGGCTCGAGCCATTGTAAGATTCACTCAAAAACACAAGGAATGGCGACGGACTATTCCCTTGGATTTCCTACTGATTGGTTGGATGATTGCCTTTACCATACCAGTCTTGATCCTCTTAGCCCTACAAAGTGACTTGGGGACGGCCTTGGTCTTTGTAGCTATTTTTTCCGGTATGGTCCTCCTTTCAGGTGTTTCGTGGAAGATCATCATTCCGGTTTTTGCGACAGGGGTGACTGCAGTTGTAGGATTTATGGCCATCTTTATAAGCAAGGATGGACGTGCCTTCTTGCATCAGATTGGGATGCCAACTTACCAGATTAACCGTATCTTGGCTTGGCTCAATCCCTTTGACTTTGCGCAAACAACGACATACCAACAGGCGCAGGGACAAATTGCGATTGGAAGTGGTGGCTTGTTTGGACAAGGTTTCAATGTGTCCAATCTCCTCATTCCAGTACGTGAGAGTGATATGATTTTCACGGTGATTGCTGAGGATTTGGCTTCATTGGTTCGGTCTTTGTCGTTGCCCTGTACTTGCTTCTTATTTATCGGATGTTGAAGATTACACTCAGGTCAAATAACCAGTTCTACACCTATATCTCGACTGGTTTTATCATGATGTTGCTCTTCCATATCTTTGAAAATATCGGTGCCGTGACAGGCTTACTTCCTTTGACAGGGATTCCTCTACCATTTATTTCTCAAGGGGGATCCGCAATTATTAGTAACCTCATCGGTGTCGGTCTCCTCTTGTCTATGAGTTACCAGACCAATCTAGCAGAAGAGAAAAGTGGAAAAGTTCCATTCAAACGAAAGAAAGTCGTCCTAAAACAAATCAAATAAGGAGGCCACTATGGCAAAAGTAGCAGTTATTTTAGCCCAGGGTTTTGAAGAAATTGAAGCCTTGACAGTAGTCGATGTCTTGCGTCGAGCAAACATTTCTTGTGATATGGTAGGATTTGAAGAGCAGGTGACAGGGTCGCATGACATTCAGGTAAAAGCCGACCGTATCTTTGATGGCGATTTGTCCGACTATGACTTGGTCGTTCTTCCAGGTGGCATGCCAGGCTCAGCTCACCTACGAGATAATCAAGCCCTCATTTCACAGGTTAAAGACTTTGATCAAGCAGGAAAGAAAGTTGCTGCCATCTGTGCAGCCCCAATCGCTCTTCATCAAGCAGGTGTCCTGAAAGACAAGCACTTTACTTGTTATGACGGAGTTCAGGAGCAAATTACTGACGGAATTTATCAAAAGCAAACAGTGGTTGTAGATGGTAATCTAACAACTAGTCGAGGACCGTCAACCGCACTTGCCTTTGCCTATGAGTTGGTAGAGCAGTTGGGAGAAGATGCCGAAAGTTTACGAGACGGCATGCTCTATCGAGATGTCTTTGGAAATCAACAGTAAGACGAGAGTTCGGCTCTCGTTTTTTTTATTGACTCCATTTCTAAAAAATGTTTCATATGATTGTCTTACGTTTTTATATCAATCTTTTATAAATCAATCAAGCTTTGTCTAGCATAAGAAGGAAATCTATCTCTAGAAATGTTAGTGTTTTCAAGTTGTTAGATAGAATAGTTCAGATTTCTACTGAAATCAATAGATTCTTGAAAAAGATAGAATATTCAATAAATGCTATATTAAAATGCTTTATCATGCGAATTAATCTGCTTGTATTAATTTGAAATATAAAGTACTTTCTCTGTAATATAATTGAAACGTGTTACTAGTATATTAAAATTAGTAAGAATTTTTTGCATATACGAAACTGGGGGAGTGATATGTTGGAAACTTTCGGAAAAATATTCAAAGTCATTAGAGAATCAAAAAAAATGTCCCTGAAAGAGGTGGCTGCTGGTGATATTTCCGTGGCTCAGCTATCCCGTTTTGAACGGGGAGTTAATGGAATCACACTTGATTCTTTTTATTGTTGTTTAAAAAATATGGCCGTTTCCCTAGAGGAGTTTCAGTATGTTTACCATAATTACATTGATTCAGATGATGTGCTGTTCTCAAAAAAAGTAGCTGATGCATATCAGGAAAACAATGTTGTCAAGCTCCAAAATATTTTGTCAAGCTCAGAAGCATTGACCGAACAGTTTCCTGAGAAAAAAAACTATAAACTCAATACGATCATTGTCAGGGCCCTCTTGTCTTCCTGTTGCCCAGATTTTCAGATTAGCAAGAAGGATATAGAATTTCTGACGGATCATCTCTTTTCTGTTGAGGAGTGGGGGCGTTATGAACTCTGGCTCTTTACAAACAGTGTTGATTTGATGACCTTGGAAACGTTGGAAACCTTCGCTAGTGAGATGATCAATCGTACCCAGTTTTATAACAACCTACCTGAAAATCGTCGCCGTATTATCAAGATGCTACTTAATGTCATTAGCGTCTGTATAGAAGGAAACCATCTGCTAGTTGCTATGAGGTTTCTCAATTATCTCGACCACTCTAAAATCCCTGAAACAGATCTATATGATCGAACGCTGATTAAGTATCATAGGGCTCTGTATGCCTACAAGGTTGGGAATACTAATGCTCTCAGTGACATCGAGCAATGCCTATCTTTTTTTGAATTTTTAGATTCCTTTGGTGTTGCCCAAAAACTTAAAGAACAGTTTGAAAGAATTTGCCTTTCATAGTTGTAGATGTGCAACAAAAAATGATCATTTTGAAAAATATACTAGAATAAGGGCATAACTTTATACTAAATTCAGAAGGAGGCTTTATGATGGAGAAAAAGATTCATTATAAGATGCATAAAGTTAAGAAAAACTGGGTAGCCATTGCTTTGACGACCTTGGCCCTTATTGTAGCACCAAAGGTACTTGGTCTAGAACCAGGCGTTGTCCATGCGGATGATGTAAAGCAGGTTGTGGTTCAAGAACCTGCTACAGCTCAGACTAGTGATCCGGGTCAGCAAACTCCAGCCCAAGCTAAAATAGCATCTGAGCAAGAAGCAGAAAAAGCAACCCCTGCAGACAAGGTGACAGGCGATGTTGCTGCTAGTGAAAAACCTGCTAAACCAGCAGAAAATACGGAAGCAACAGTTCAAACCAATGCTCAAGAGCCTGCTAAACCAGCAGATACGAAAGAAGCATCTACAGAAAAGGCTGCTGTTGCTGAAGAAGTTAAAGCTGCTAATGCAATCACAGAAACTCCTAAAACAGAAGTAGTAGACCAGGATAAACAAGCAAGGCCAACAACTGCCCAAGACCAAGAAGGCGACAAACGAGAAAAAACGGCTGTTGCAGACAAGATTGTTGCAAATCCAAAGGTTGCAAAGAAAGATCGCTTGCTCGAACCTGCTCAAACAAGGAGCAGTAGCTGAAAGAATGGTGGCAGTTCAGGCTCAACCTGCACCTGTAAATGCTGATCACGATGATGATGTCCTATCTCATATTAAGACCATTGATGGTAAAAATTACTATGTTCAGGACGATGGTACAGTTAAAAAGAACTTTGCAGTTGAACTTAATGGGAGAATACTTTATTTTGATGCAGAAACGGGTGCCTTAGTTGATTCAAATGAATATCAGTTCCAACAAGGAACCAGCAGTCTTAATAATGAATTCTCCCAAAAGAATGCTTTCTATGGTACGACTGACAAGGATATCGAAACTGTAGACGGTTATTTGACAGCAGATAGCTGGTATCGTCCAAAGTTCATCTTAAAAGATGGAAAAACATGGACGGCTTCGACAGAAACAGACTTGCGTCCCCTTTTGATGGCTTGGTGGCCTGATAAACGTACTCAAATTAATTACCTCAACTATATGAACCAGCAAGGTCTGGGAGCAGGTGCTTTTGAAAACAAAGTGGAACAAGCTCTACTGACAGGTGCTTCTCAGCAGGTTCAGCGCAAAATTGAGGAAAAAATTGGTAAAGAAGGCGATACCAAATGGTTGAGAACGCTGATGGGTGCCTTTGTCAAAACCCAGCCAAACTGGAATATCAAGTCAGAGTCTGAAACAACTGGTACTAAAAAGGACCACTTGCAGGGTGGAGCTTTGCTTTATACCAATAACAAGAAGAGCTCTCATGCTAACTCTAAATTCCGTCTGCTTAACCGTACACCTACTAGTCAAACAGGTACACCTAAGTACTTTATTGACAAGTCAAACGGTGGTTATGAGTTCTTGCTCGCTAACGACTTTGACAACTCTAATCCAGCTGTTCAAGCCGAACAACTCAACTGGTTGCATTTTATGATGAACTTTGGAAGCATTGTAGCCAATGATCCGACTGCTAATTTTGATGGAGTTCGTGTTGATGCGGTGGACAATGTCAACGCAGACTTGCTCCAAATCGCATCTGACTACTTCAAGTCTCGCTACAAGGTGGGAGAAAGTGAAGAAGAAGCCATCAAGCATTTGTCTATCTTGGAAGCTTGGTCTGATAACGATCCTGACTACAACAAAGATACTAAAGGTGCTCAACTAGCAATTGACAACAAGCTACGCTTGTCCTTGCTTTATTCATTCATGCGTAATCTATCTATCCGTAGCGGAGTAGAGCCTACGATTACAAATAGTCTAAATGACCGTTCTTCTGAAAAGAAAAATGGCGAACGAATGGCTAACTATATCTTTGTGCGGGCTCATGACAGTGAAGTACAAACCGTTATTGCTGACATCATCCGAGAAAATATCAATCCAAATACGGATGGTTTGACCTTTACTATGGATGAACTCAAGCAAGCCTTCAAGATCTACAACGAAGATATGCGCAAGGCAGACAAGAAGTATACGCAGTTCAACATCCCAACTGCTCATGCTCTCATGCTCTCCAATAAAGACTCTATCACTCGGGTCTACTATGGTGACCTCTATACCGATGATGGTCAATACATGGAGAAAAATCTCCTTACCACGACGCTATCGATGCCTTGTTGCGTGCTCGTATTAAGTATGTAGCAGGTGGACAAGACATGAAAGTCACATATATGGGTGTACCTCGTGAGGCTGATAAATGGTCTTACAATGGTATTTTGACTTCTGTCCGCTACGGTACTGGTGCCAATGAAGCAACAGATGAAGGAACAGCAGAAACCCGTACCCAAGGGATGGCTGTTATTGCTTCTAACAACCCTAACCTGAAACTGAACGAATGGGATAAACTGCAAGTCAATATGGGAGCAGCCCACAAGAATCAATACTATCGCCCTGTGCTTTTGACGACCAAAGATGGCATTTCCCGCTATCTAACTGACGAAGAAGTGCCGCAATCGCTCTGGAAGAAGACAGATGCTAATGGTATTTTAACCTTTGATATGAATGATATTGCAGGCTATAGCAATGTACAGGTTTCTGGATATCTGGCTGTTTGGGTACCAGTTGGCGCTAAGGCAGATCAGGATGCTCGTACAACAGCAAGCAAGAAGAAAAACGCTAGTGGTCAGGTCTACGAATCTAGCGCAGCCCTTGATTCTCAGTTGATTTACGAAGGATTTTCTAACTTCCAAGACTTTGCAACCCGCGATGACCAATATACCAATAAAGTTATTGCTAAAAATGTCAACCTCTTCAAGGAATGGGGAGTAACTTCATTTGAGCTACCACCTCAGTATGTATCTAGCCAAGACGGTACTTTCTTAGATTCTATCATTCAGAATGGTTATGCCTTTGAAGACCGCTATGATATGGCGATGAGCAAGAACAATAAATATGGTTCTTTAAAAGATTTGCTCAATGCTCTTCGTGCGCTTCACAGTGTTAATATCCAAGCCATCGCGGACTGGGTACCAGACCAAATCTATAACCTACCAGGTAAGGAAGTGGTAACAGCAACACGTGTCAACAACTACGGAACCTACCGTGAAGGTGCAGAAATCAAGGAAACTCTATGTAGCTAATAGTAAGACCAATGGAACTGATTTCCAAGGTAAGTACGGTGGCGCCTTCTTAGATGAGCTCAAAGCTAAATATCCAGAAATCTTTGAACGAGTACAGATTTCCAATGGTCAAAAGATGACAACAGATGAGAAGATTACCAAGTGGTCGGCTAAGTACTTCAATGGTACCAATATCTTAGGTCGTGGTGCTTACTATGTTCTTAAAGACTGGGCTAGCAACGACTATCTCACTAACAGAAATGGCGAGATAGTATTGCCTAAGCAATTAGTTAATAAGAATGCTTACACAGGATTTGTTAGTGATGCCAATGGTACTAAGTTCTATTCAACTAGTGGTTATCAAGCTAAAAATTCCTTTATCCAAGATGAAAATGGAAATTGGTATTACTTCGATAAACGAGGCTATCTTGTAACAGGTGCTCATGAAATTGATGGCAAGCACGTTTATTTCTTGAAGAATGGTATTCAACTTCGTGATTCTATCCGTGAAGATGAAAATGGTAATCAGTACTACTATGATCAAACTGGTGCCCAAGTTCTCAACCGTTACTACACTACTGATGGTCAAAACTGGCGTTACTTTGATGCCAAGGGCGTTATGGCTCGAGGTCTTGTCAAGATAGGAGATGGACAGCAATTCTTTGATGAAAACGGCTATCAGGTTAAGGGCAAGATTGTGAGTGCTAAAGATGGCAAACTTCGTTACTTTGACAAGGATTCAGGAAATGCTGTTATCAATCGTTTTGCTCAAGGTGATAACCCAAGTGATTGGTACTATTTCGGAGCAGATGGAGTTGCAGTGACAGGTCTTCAAAAGATTGGTCAACAAACACTTTACTTTGACCAAGATGGCAAGCAAGTCAAGGGTAAAATCGTGACACTTTCAGATAAGAGTATCCGTTACTTTGATGCCAACTCAGGAGAAATGGCGGTCGGCAAGTTTGCTGAAGGTGCCAAGAACGAATGGTATTACTTTGACAAAACTGGTAAAGCAGTGACAGGTCTTCAAAAGATTGGCAAACAAACACTTTACTTTGACCAAGATGGTAAGCAAGTCAAGGGTAAAGTAGTGACTTTGGCTGATAAATCCATCCGTTACTTTGATGCCGACTCAGGAGAAATGGCAGTCGGCAAGTTTGCAGAAGGTGTCAAGAACGAATGGTATTACTTTGACCAAACTGGTAAAGCAGTGACAGGCCTTCAAAAGATTGACAAACAAACACTTTACTTCGACCAAGATGGCAAGCAAGTCAAGGGCAAAATCGTGACACTTTCAGATAAGAGTATCCGTTACTTTGATGCTAACTCAGGAGAGATGGCAACCAACAAGTTTGTCGAAGGTTCCCAAAATGAGTGGTACTATTTTGATCAAGATGGAAAAGCAGTGACAGGCTTGCAGCAGGTTGGTCAACAGACTCTCTATTTCACGCAAGACGGCAAGCAAGTCAAAGGAAAAGTTGTTGATGTGAATGGGGTTAGTCGATATTTCGATGCCAATTCAGGGGATATGGCTCGAAGCAAATGGATTCAACTTGAAGATGGAAGTTGGATGTATTTTGACCGCGATGGTAGAGGTCAAAACTTCGGAAGAAACTAATCGAATGTAGCTCAATAAAAATCAAACTTTATCTGATGATATACAAAAACGATAACACCTTAAAAGGATGTTATCGTTTTTTGCCTGTTTGGAGAATAAATGACAATTGAAAAGAAAGATGGAATCATTGGGAACTGTAATAAATTAACAAGGGACTCCATATTGGAATAATCTTTTTCTGCACTCTATTGTGGTATTCAAAGCAATGAGTATTCTATTTTTAAAGTTTGAAAATCCAAAAGCGTTTCGTTTGTGAACAATGACGCGGTTGTTAGTAGTTTCTATTCTTTAATTTGTACATTTGAGATAAGAAAGATTTTGCTTGATTATTTATAGAGGAGCTATTCTTCACAAAAAGGCTCCATAGATGCAATAGTGTTTTACTCTCTATATAAATTATAGAGCCGAAAAATCTAGGAAATCATCGCTTTTTTCATAAAAAAATGGTATAATGAAGGGTATGAAATATCACGACTATATATGGGATTTAGGTGGTACCCTATTGGATAATTATGAGACTTCTACTGCAGCCTTTGTAGAAACCTTAGCCCAATACGGAATAGAGCAAGAACACGACCGTGTCTACGAAGCCTTGAAGGTTTCGACAGCTTTTGCCATCGAGAAGTTTGCACCAGATATCGAGGTTTTTTTAGAGAACTACAAAGAAAATGAGGCGCGTGAGCTAGAGCATCCAGTTTTGTTTGAGGGAATTCCAGAATTACTCAAAGACATTTCGGACAAGGGTGGTCGCCATTTCTTGGTTTCTCATCGAAATGACCAAGTGCTAGAACTTCTTGCTAAGACCCAGATAGCGAACTACTTCACCGAGGTGGTGACTGCCAGTTCTGGCTTTAAACGGAAACCAGATCCTGAGTCCATGATTTATTTACGTGATAAATATCATATTACATCTGGTTTGGTCATTGGTGACAGAAATATTGATGTAGAAGCAGGTAAAGCTGCTGGCTTAGATGCCTATCTTTTTAATAACGTTGCGACATTGAGACAAGCAATAGACATGTAAGAAAAGGGAAAAAATGACAGAAGAAATCAAAAATCAACAGGCACAGGATTATGATGCCAGTCAAATTCAAGTTTTGGAGGGACTTGAAGCTGTTCGTATGCGTCCAGGTATGTATATTGGATCGACTTCAAAAGAAGGTCTTCACCATCTAGTATGGGAAATCGTTGATAACTCAATTGACGAAGCTCTAGCTGGATTTGCCAGTCACATCCAAGTCTTTATAGAGCCTGATAATTCCATCACCGTTGTGGATGATGGGCGTGGAATTCCTGTTGATATTCAGGAAAAGACAGGACGTCCCGCTGTTGAGACCGTTTTTACAGTCCTTCACGCTGGAGGAAAATTCGGCGGTGGCGGATACAAGGTTTCAGGTGGATTGCACGGTGTAGGTTCATCAGTAGTAAATGCCCTCTCAACTCAACTAGATGTTCATGTTCATAAAAACGGTAAGATTCATTACCAAGAATACCGTCGTGGTCATGTTGTTGCTGATCTTGAGGTGGTTGGAGATACAGATAAAACGGGAACAACAGTTCACTTCACACCAGATCCAGAGATTTTTACAGAAACAACGACTTTTGACTTTGAAAAATTAAACAAACGTATTCAAGAACTAGCCTTTTTGAACCGAGGCCTTCGAATCTCCATCACAGATAAGCGTGAAGGTCTCGAACAGACTAAACATTACCACTATGAAGGTGGGATTGCTAGTTACGTTGAATATATCAACGAGAACAAGGATGTTATCTTTGATACACCAATCTACACAGACGGTGAGATGGATGATATCACAGTTGAAGTAGCCATGCAGTACACAACCGGTTACCACGAAAACGTCATGAGTTTCGCCAATAACATTCACACCCATGAAGGTGGTACGCATGAGCAAGGTTTCCGTACAGCGCTGACACGTGTTATCAATGATTATGCTCGCAAGAATAAACTGCTAAAAGACAATGAAGATAACCTAACAGGGGAAGATGTCCGTGAAGGCTTGACTGCAGTTATCTCAGTTAAGCATCCAAACCCGCAGTTTGAAGGACAAACCAAGACCAAACTGGGGAATAGTGAAGTAGTCAAGATTACCAATCGCCTCTTCAGCGATGCCTTCTCTGATTTCCTCATGGAAAATCCACAGATTGCCAAGCGTATCGTGGAAAAAGGAATCTTGGCTGCCAAGGCTCGTGTAGCTGCCAAGCGTGCGCGTGAAGTCACACGCAAGAAATCTGGCTTGGAAATTTCCAATTTGCCAGGAAAACTAGCAGACTGTTCTTCTAACAACCCTGCTGAAACCGAACTCTTCATCGTTGAAGGAGACTCAGCTGGTGGATCAGCCAAATCTGGTCGGAACCGTGAGTTCCAAGCTATCCTTCCAATTCGTGGTAAGATCTTGAACGTTGAAAAAGCTAGCATGGATAAAATCCTTGCAAACGAAGAAATTCGAAGTCTTTTCACAGCCATGGGAACAGGATTTGGTGCAGAATTTGATGTCACTAAGGCTCGTTACCAAAAACTCGTTTTGATGACCGATGCCGATGTTGATGGAGCCCACATTCGAACTCTCTTGCTAACCTTGATTTACCGCTATATGAAACCAATCTTAGAGGCTGGTTATGTCTACATTGCCCAACCTCCAATTTACGGAGTAAAAGTTGGAAGTGAGATTAAAGAATACATTCAACCTGGTGCAGATCAAGAAATTAAACTCCAAGAAGCCTTAGCACGTCACAGTGAAGGGCGTTCAAACCAACCATCCAACGATATAAAGGTTTAGGAGAAATGGATGACCACCAATTGTGGGAAACAACCATGGATCCTGAACATCGCTTGATGGCGCGTGTTTCGGTAGATGATGCTGCCGAAGCAGATAAAATCTTTGATATGTTGATGGGAGATCGAGTAGAACCTCGTCGCGAATTTATCGAAGAAAACGCTGTTTACAGTACACTTGACGTCTAAAAAATGTGGGAAATAGTTCCCTTGGTTTAAAAAATATGATATAATCATTACGATTGTTTCTAGTATAAAAGGAGTTTGATATGTCTAATGGACAACTAATTTATCTAATGGTTGCGATTGCAGTCATTCTGATCTTAGCTTATGTAACAGCTATCTTTTTTTACGTAAGCGTAATGTAAGCAGATTAACGGCTCTTGAAGAAAGAAAAGAAGAACTCTACAACCTTCCTGTAAATGATGAGGTTGAAGCCGTTAAAAAAACATGCACTTGATTGGTCAAAGTCAGGTGACCTTCCGTGAATGGAATCAAAAAAATGGGTTGATTTATCTCTGAACTCATTTGCTGATATTGAAAAATCACCTCTTTGAAGCTGAAAGCTACAATAATTCTTTCCGTTTTTTTCAAAGCTGCTCACAAGATTGATCAAATTGAAAGCCAAATCGGCTTGATTGAAGAAGATATTGCAGCTATTCGCAATGCCCTTTCTGAACTCGAAAAACAAGAATCTAAGAATAGTGGCCGTGTTCTTCATGCTTTGGACTTGTTTGAAACACTCCAGCACACTGTTGCAGAAAACTCAGAAAAATATGGGAAAGCCCTTCCTGAGATTGAGAAACAATTGGAAAACATCCAATCTGAATTCTCTCAATTTGTTACCCTAAATTCATCAGGTGACCCGGTTGAAGCCGCAGCAATTCTTGATTCAACTGAAAATCATATTCTCGCTTTGACACACATCGTTGAGCGAATTCCAGCTCTTGTTGAAACCTTGACAAAGGAACTGCCAGAACAATTGGCAGATTTGGAAGAAGGTTATCGCAAGCTGTTGGATGCCAACTACCACTTTACAGAAACAGATATTGAATCCCGTTTCCAACTTTTGCATGAGTCTTTGAAAAATAATCAAGAAAATATTCGTCAGTTGGAATTGGACAATGCAGAGTATGAAAATAATCGCATCCAAGAAGAAATCAACGCACTTTATGATATCTTCACTCGTGAAATTGCAGCTCAAAAAGTGGTTGAAAGTCTTCTTTCGACATTACCAACTTATCTCAACCACTTGAAAGAAAATAATCAGGTGCTTGTTCAAGATCTTGAACGTTTGACTAAAACCTACCTTCTTCCTGAAAGTGATGGAAATCATGTTCGTCGTCTTCAAGCAGAATTGGCTGCACTTGATACGGCAATCATGGAAGTGACAGAGGATCAAGGTGAGTCAACACAAGCATACTCTGCTCTTGAAGAACAGTTGGAAATGCTTCAAAGCAACCTCAAGGATATAGAGGATGAGCAAATCTCTGTTAGCGAACGACTTGCGCAAATTGAAAAGACGACCTCAATGCTCGCCAAAAAGCAAATGTCTATGTGAACCGTTTGCATACTATCAAACGTTACATGGAGAAGAGAAACTTGCCAGGTATTCCTCAAAGTTTCTTGAAACTTTTCTTTACTGCAAGTCATAACACAGAAGATCTGATGGCAGAGTTAGAACAACCGCAAGTGAATATTGAATCGGTTAAACGCATTCTTGAAGTCGCAACAAATGATATGGAAGCACTTGAAACAGAAACCTATGACATCGTTCAATATGCAACCTTGACGGAGCAACTCTTGCAATACTCAAACCGTTACCGTTCATTTGATGAGCGTATCCAAGAGGCCTTCAACGAAGCGCTTGAAATTTTTGAAAAAGAGTTTGACTATCAGGCATCATTTGAAAAAATTTCACAAGCCTTGGAAGTTGCTGAACCAGGAGTTACAAACCGTTTTGTAACTTCATATGAGAAAACACGTGAAGCGATTCGTTTTTAAAAATAGAAGCTTAGAAGATTTCTAAGCTTTTTTATTTTCCTAAAAAAAGACAGAATCCCTGTTTATCATTGAAATAATAGCCTCGATTTGATATGATGGAAATATGAAAAAAAATAGAGCGAAACGTGTTTCTCACGATAAAACGAGAAGGCTATTGCTTTCCCTTGTTGGAATCTTAGGAATTGCTACGATTCTATTAGGGAGTGCTATTGGTTATAAGCTACTACAAAAGCAATCTTACGAACAAAAAAATTGAAGCGCTAAAAAAAGCGAAAAAGGACCAGCAATTCAACTCAGGTAGTCAGAAGGACCATTTCCGAAAAGGTCAAGCTGAGGTGATTGCCTACTACCCTCTGCAAGGAGAGGAAGTCATTGCGTCTGTTAGAGAAAAAATCAACCAGGATATCAAAGAAAAGCTGGAAGATAAAGAGGATTTGGTCTTTTATTATACCGAGCAGTTGGATCCAGTCTTAAAGGGAGTTGTTTCTCGAAATATCAGCAAGCAAGTCTACGATTTGTCTGCATCAAAGGTTGAAGAAAAAGAAAAGACTTCTTTAGGGAAAATTTTCTTGACTGAAGATGGGAAAGATTTTGACCTCAGCAAACTCTTCAAAGATGCAAGTAAGGCTAAGGAACTTTTACTGAGTCAAATCAAATCAACTCTAGAAGATAAGAAACTTGACCAGGCAAAAATTGATCAAGTTATAAAGAGCTTCACAGACCAAGAATTGACATCTTGGAGCTTTGATTATAAGGATAGTCAAATCATCCTTTATCCTGCTAATGCTGGAGAGACTGTTGAGGAAATTGCTTTGCCCATATCCAGTTTCTTTGATGTCATTGAGTCTTCTTATCTATTAGAAAAGGATGCTGAACTTTACCAAGCATACTTTGCTAAGAAAAATAAAAAAGTTGTAGCCTTGACTTTTGACGATGGTCCAAATCCAACTACAACCACGCAGGCTTTGGATACTTTAGCTAAATATGGTGTAAAAGCAACCTTCTTTGTACTTGGTAAAAACATTGCAGGTAATGAAAATCTTCTAAAACGAATGAAATCAGAAGGTCATGTTGTAGGAAACCACAGCTGGAGTCATCCCGTTCTTTCACAACTTTCGCTCGAAGATGCTAAAAAGCAAATCACTGATACAGAAGATCTGTTAACTCAAGTTTTAGGATCAAGCTCTAAACTCATGCGCCCACCTTATGGTGCCATCACTGATGATATTCGAAACGGCCTTGATTTAAGCTTCATCATGTGGGACGTGGATAGTTTGGACTGGAAGAGTAAAAACGAGACAGCCATTTTGACAGAGATTCAACGTCAGGTTCGCAATGGTTCCATCATCCTCATGCATGATATCCATGGTCCTTCTGTTAATTCTCTACCAAGTGTTATTGAGTATTTAAAGGGTGAAGGGTATACATTTGTGACCGTTCCTGAATTGCTCAATTCTCGCTTAAAAGCTCACGAGATCTATTACGATCGTGATCAATAATTATTAAAATCTAAAGGGGCAAGTGTTCTGATAATCAGGATTTTGTTTCTTTAGATTTTCTTCACATAGAAAGGAAAAACGATGAAATCTTACACCCTTAATAATGGAGTTTCAATTCCTGTACTAGGATTTGGAACATGGAAAGCTGAAAATGGAGAAGTAGCCTATCAAGCCGTTTTAGAAGCCTTAAAGGCTGGTTATCGTCATATCGATACTGCAGCTATCTATAAAAATGAGGAAAGTGTTGGTCGTGCTATTCGAGATAGCGGTATTCCAAGACAAGAAATTTTTGTAACGACCAAACTCTGGAATACCAATCACAGCTATGATGAAGCTCGCCAAGCATTTGAAGAATCAATGGAAAAAATGGGATTGGATTATCTAGATTTGTACCTTATCCATTGGCCAAATCCAAAACCACTAAGAGAAAAATGGCGAATGGAAAACTCGCAATGCTGAAGTCTGGAGAGCTATGGAGGATCTTTACCAAGAAGGCAAAATCCGTGCTATCGGCGTTAGTAATTTCCTTCCTCATCATTTGGATGCCTTACTTGAGACCGCAAGAATCATCCCTACGGTCAATCAGGTACGCTTGGCACCAGGAGTTTATCAAGAGGAAGTGGTTGACTACTGTAGAGAGAAAGGCATTCTTCTAGAGGCATGGGGACCTTTTGGCCAAGGAGAGTTGTTTGAACAGAAAGAAGTCCAAGAAATTGCTGCTAAGCATGGGAAATCAGTGGCTCAAATCGCCTTGGCTTGGAGTTTGGCAGAAGGTTTCTTACCTCTACCTAAGTCCGTAACAGCCTCTCGCATCCAGAGCAATCTCGACTGTTTTGGGATTGAACTCAGCAATGACGAGCGAGAAGTCTTAAAGACAATTTCAGTGACTTCGGGCGCACCTCGTGTAGATGAGATGGATTTTTAGTTTGTAAAATCTTTTTATACCGAAATAACAAAGACTAGGAATTTTAAATCCTAGTCTTTTTGTGTATAAAAAATCTAAATTGTTTGTATAATAAAATAATTTTATGGATTGAAATATAGGAACGAATTTAGAAAAATATTGGTTTGATAGAGCAAATAACACGAATGATAAAAATTAAATAAGTAAGATATATACGTAAATATTACATTTTTGTGACAATTCAGATTTTTGTAAAAATTTATACCTATTTGCGTTATAATAGGTATACTTTAAAGAAAAAGGAGATTATGTATGAATAGACGACAACGTTTTTCATTACGGAAATACAAATTTGGTCTTGCTTCAGTTTTATTGGGAACTGCATTGGTTTTTGGAGCAAGTCAAGTCAGTGCCAATGAGCAGAGTACAGGTGAAAATCAAGCTCAAACTCAGGAAATTAAGACAGAGCTAAAAGACGATAAACACTCAAACTCTGCGACTGACCAAACCAATACTAATGGGATTGCACCAGTAGTTGGAGAGAAACAAGAAGCTGAAACTTCTAAAGAGGATGCTAGTAAACAAGATGCTAAGGTAGATGCTTCGGTTGATAAAACTGCTGAACTCCAAGAATCAGGAAAAGATAGCGCAGTTGCAAAAGAAGGAAATCAAGGTGTCGTTCAAAAAGAAACAACAGTCGATACCAGCACAGCGCCTGCCACTGAGAAGGTCTCTACCATAGAGAAAAAAGAGGCTCCAGCAACGACAGCTCCTAAAACTACTGGAGAAACGGCAACTACTGAAAAAAAGAACAAGAAAAAGCTGAGTCTGCAAAACCCAATAGTCTTTCAAGCAATGATATTATCACAGTACCAAAAACTTGGAAGGCTGGTTACAAGGGAACAGGGACCGTTGTTGCCATTATTGACTCAGGGCTTGATTTGAATCATGAGGTTCTTCGAATTTCAGACCCGTCAAAAGCAAAATTTAAAAACAAGGAAGCTATCGAAGCAGCTAAAAAGGCTGCTGGAATCGATTACGGTAAATGGTATAGCGATAAGGTTGTCTATGCCTATGACTACTTTGACGGAACAGATAAGATCAAAGAAGCAGAAAGAACTTCTCATGGGATGCACGTAACAGGGATTGCGGCTGGAAACCCTGATAAAGAAGCACCAAATGGTGAAAAGGTCTATGGTGTGGCGCCAGAAGCCCAAGTCATGTTTATGCGTGTCTTTTCAGATCGCCAAAAAACGACCAGTTCAGCCCTTTATGTAAAGGCGATTGATGATGCAGTTGCCTTAGGAGCAGATGCCATTAATATGAGTTTGGGATCTAGCACTGGTTCTATGGTGGATGCTGGTTCCGATATCGTGGATGCCATCAAACGGGCTCGTGCCAAGGGAGTATCTGTTCTTATCTCAGCAGGAAATAGCAATACATTCGGAAATGGTTATTCAAAACCACTAGCCGAAAACCCAGACTATGGCTTGGTTGGAAATCCATCCACTGTTGAAGACTCAATTTCAGTTGCTTCTGTCAACAACAAAACATTGACAACAGCGGTTTTTGAAGTTAAAGGTCTAGAGGGAAATGCCGGCCTTCATAACGGAAAATTTGATTATAGTCAACCTGAAGCAGATAAGGACTTTGAAAAAGGAAAAGAGTACGAATACGTCGAAGCAGGGTTAGGTCGTGAAGAAGACTTTGCGAAGTTGGATTTAACTGGGAAACTTGCCCTCATTCAGCGTGGAGCTATGAATTTTTCAGAGAAGATCAAAAATGCACGAAAACACGGTGCAGTTGGTGCTTTGATCTACAATAATGTAGAAGGTGCAAACATCAATATGTCTATTGATGATGAAGCAAAGAAAATTCCTTCTGTATTTATTTCTAAACAGTATGGTGAAGCCTTAAAATCAGGAAACTACAAGATTGTTTAATGGTAAGATGGATAATCGTCCTTCTGATGTAGCCAATCAGCTATCTGACTTTTCAAGTTGGGGAGTGACTACTGATGGACAATTGAAACCAGACGTGACAGCTCCTGGCGGCAATATTTACTCATCCTTTAATGACAATACCTACGGTAGTATCAGCGGAACCAGTATGGCGGCTCCTCACGTTACGGGTGTTGCAGTTCTGGTTAAGGAATACCTTCAAAAACACCATCCAGAATTGACTCCTGAGCAAGTATCAGAGACTGTCAAGGCCTTGATCATGTCAACTGCAAAACCACATGTTAATAAGGACACAGGAACTTATACCTCTCCTCGTCAGCAAGGTTCTGGTATTGTGGATACAGCTGCTGCAGTTTCAACCGACCTCTATGTAACAGGTGAAAATGGTTATCCAAGCGTGACTTTAGGAAATGTTGGAGATCAATTTACTTTCAAGGTTACTGTACACAACATTTCAGATACTGACCGTACTCTCAAGATGGTAGTGAATACCAATACAGACGAAGTCCAAGATGGAAAATTCACCCTTCGACCTCGAAAACTAACGGAGACAGTCTGGCCTGAAGTGACAGTCAAAGCCCACAGCAGTCAAACAGTCACTGTTAAAGTGGATGCTCGAAAAATTTGCTGCTGAACTCAGCAAACAAATGCCAAATGGCTATTTCCTTGAAGGTTTTGTTAGATTTGTAGATCCAGCAGATGATGGGGATATTGTGAGTCTTGCATTTATGGGCTTCCGAGGAGAATTCCAAAATCTCCCTGCTGTCGAAAAACCAATTTACAATCTTGTCCGAGAAGGGAAAAATGGATTTTACACGGAAGTAGACAAAGAAAATCCCGCCGTTAACTACTCTAATGATGCTACCTATCTAGCTACCTTGCAAAATGACCTTCTAGTGTCTAAAGGTCAACGCCAAGGACGCCGAATTACCGTTCTTGGAATCGAACAAAATGCTGAAGGTAAGCATGTTCTTCAGTTGGACGAAAAAGGGAATGTCCGTATTGCTATTTCTCCAAACGATGATGGGAACAAAGACTTAGTCGAATACAAAACGGTTGCTTTGAGAAATCTGGTAAATCTTCGGGCAACAGTTTATGCGGCTACGGATACCAAGCATGAACATCCTATTTGGGAGGGCGATGCAAAGGATCTTCGTAAAAATTATTTTGATGGTGACAGTAGAAATCTGAAGAGTTATATTCTAGATAATACTGCTTGGAGAGGTCAGGATTTTGATGGCAATACCGTAGCGGATGGTTTATATGACTATGTTATCAGTTATACACCAGACGTTCCAGGAGCCAAAGAACAATACACAACCTTCAAAATTCAAATTGATACTCAAAAACCTGTCATCACAAGTGGTTATATTCGTTTTAAAGATGGAAACCAAGAATTCGTAGCTCGCAAACCAAAGATGTGGGTCAAGGTGGTATTCTTTCAGAAAAAGTCTTCTATATCACACCATTTGACCAAAAAGGGACCATGGTTCTAACTGGAAAGGACCAGTCTGGAACGCGTGCGCTTGAGAACACCCATCTGATTAAGGCCAATGCTGACGGTAGTTATACACTTCCTAAGGATGTTGATAAGGCTAATATTTACTATCTTGTTGAGGACTATGCAGGAAATGTAGACTATATCTCACTTGCCGAACTTGTCCGCGATCAAAATAGTGGTCGAGTGAAAATTGCCTTGAAGGATGCAAAAACAAACCAGGATATTGATACCCTCTACGTCTATCGAATCAAAAATAGCAAGGGACAATATGTTGATGTTGACAAGACAAAAGCGATTCATTTCTTACAGTTTGGTCATTATACAGCAGAAATTTTCAGTTATGACCGAACAGAATTAAAATTTATCAGTGCCTTGTCCCAAGAGTTTGACTTGACGGAAGAAAATAGTTTCCAAACCATTACCTTCCTAGCAAATCTCCTAGAATATGCACCAGTGTCTGTTTCCTTCAATCAAGCAGTTCCAAAGACGACTACTGTGATTCTGAAAGGAGAAGATGGGACAAGTATTACTCTTCCTGCTGAAAAATACGGTCAATACGCCTTTGGTAAGAAAGTTGCTACAGGTCGTTATACTGTACAAGTCACCTTGCCAACTGGATATGAACTCCTTGAAGATCTCGTTTCCTTGCTCGTTCAGCCAGGTCGAAATAATGCTTTGCGTCTATCTGTTGTGTCTAAGTTGGCCTTGATTGCTGCGGTAAATCAACAAAAAAAGAACTGGTAGAAATGTCTCGTTACTTTAATAGTAGTGCAGATAAGAGAAAAGCTTATGATCAAGCTTTCCAAGTGGCACAGTCAGCCTTGTCAAGCAAATTAAAGCAAGAATTGATTGATGGTGTTCTTGCTAGTCTTGAAGCTGCTGGTAAAGCTTTGGATGGAAAAGATTCGAATGTTGCAGCTTTGAAAGAAGCCATGAAAGCTTACTATGCAACGACTAAAACTGGAAGATATGCGAATGCCAAGGAAAAAGTACGTCGAGCTTATGATCGTGCCTTCCAAGAAATTGCCCTACTAGCTGTAGATCCTAAAGTCAAACAGGATCAAATTGACCAATCTCTCATTGCCCTAGCGACGGCTAAAAGTAAACTGAATGGCAAAGCTACTGACTTCTCTAGTCTGAAGAAACTGGTCAAAGATGAACGTCTTTTCCAAGAAAAAAATGCGAGATTTATCTACGCAGATAAGAAAGAAAAAGCTGCTTATCTTCTAGCCTTTAAAGAAGCTCAGGAACTCTTGAATGATCCAGGAGCGAGCCAAGAAGATATTAAAGATGCCATTACAGCATTGAAACATGCCAAGCGAAATCTACATGGCAAAAAACCAAAAGCAAGAAGACACCCTTAAACAGGAGTTTCTGAAGCTTTACTGATAAATGAGTCTGGAACTTTGTTTTCAGACTCATTTTTGGTTTACACTAGCTAGAAAATCTGCTATAATACTAGCTAGGAAAGAAAGTCTTATGGCGTTCTTCAAGCGAGCTTGGGACAGTGGGAGCCAAGTAGAACAAGCTAAGAAACTGGCGCTTTCTGTCGTATTTTTAAAAAAAATGAAGTAATAAATTAGGGTGGAACCGCGTTTCTGACGCCCCTAGTCGCAAGGCTTGGGTGTTGAAATTCGGTTCTTTTTGAATTTCGTCTAATGCCTAAGTAGAAAGGAGCATAATGCTTAAAGGATCTTGTTTATGCAAAGCAGTGACCTACACTTTAGATGAGGAATTGTCGGAATTAGTTTTTTGCCACTGCTCATTCTGTCGGAAAGCAACTGCGTCTGCCTATACAGTGAATGCCAAAGTTAGTAGTAAAAACCTAGTATTGCATGGAAAAGAACAGTTGGTTACCTATAGTTCATCTCCAGGAAAACAACGCTATTACTGTCAGAACTGTCATAGTCAAATTTTCACTGCTCAAGAAAATATACCAGAAGTCTGTGCTTTGAAACTAGGTACAATAGACGAATGCGATCAGAATTTACAAACTGTTCCCAAACGTCATATTTTTCAGGACCCAGCTTTTTCTTGGTTGCTTGATGAATAAAGCTAAAAAGATAATATAAATTAAAGGAGAAACAATGTCTAAGAAATTAACATTTCACTGCGTCAGTGGCAGAGACCTCCTTACAGTCGGATTGCCCCACGCTCAGCACTAGAGTGCTGAGCTAGACGTAATACTAACTCGTCTTGCCTCGTATAATCGACGAGGCAGACTCGTGTCGCAAGTATTTTTATAGAAAAAAAGGAGTAAATAATGTCTAAAAAAATTGACTTTCCAGGAAATCATCCTTACTTTACAACAATTTTGGAATGACCAAGGTTGTATGCTCATGCAGGCTTATGATAATGAAAAAGGTGCGGGGACAATGAGTCCTTACACTTTCCTTCGTGCTATCGGGCCTGAGCCATGGAATGCGGCTTATGTAGAGCCATCACGTCGTCCAGCTGACGGTCGTTACGGGGAAAAATCCTAACCGTCTTTACCAACACCACCAATTCCAAGTAGTCATGAAGCCTTCTCCATCAAATATCCAAGAGCTTTACCTTGAGTCTTTGGAAAAAAATTGGGCATCAATCCTTTGGAGCACGATATTCGTTTCGTTGAAGATAACTGGGAAAAATCCATCGACTGGTTCTGCTGGTCTCGGTTGGGAAGTTTGGCTTGATGGTATGGAAATCACTCAGTTCACTTACTTCCAACAAGTCGGTGGATTGGCAACTGGCCCTGTGACTGCGGAAGTTACCTATGGTTTGGAACGTTTGGCTTCTTACATTCAAGAAGTGGACTCTGTCTATGATATCGAGTGGGCTGATGGTGTAAAATACGGAGAAATCTTTATCCAGCCTGAGTACGAGCACTCAAAATATTCATTTGAAATTTCGGACCAAGAAATGTTGCTGGAAAACTTTGATAAGTTTGAAAAGGAAGCTGGTCGTGCCTTGGAAGAAGGATTGGTTCACCCTGCCTATGACTATGTTCTCAAATGTTCACACACCTTTAACCTGCTTGACGCGCGTGGTGCCGTATCTGTAACTGAGCGCGCAGGCTATATCGCCCGTATCCGTAACCTGGCCCGTGTCGTAGCCAAAACCTTTGTCGCAGAACGCAAACGCCTAGGTTACCCACTTTTGGATGAAGCAACACGAGCTAAACTCCTAGCAGAAGACGCAGAATAGTAAGTAATACTGTGCTCTAAAAATCGTTAAAAGGCAAGTCGAAGACTTGCTAGAGGGATATGCACCGCTGTACTGTTATGTGGGGATTTTTTTGAAACCTTAGGGTTCAAAAAAATCAGTCAGCTAAATCCACTTTGATGAGACTGTTGGAAATCTTGATCAATTTTTGCATTAGATTTCCATTCAGACTCACAAAAAGTTAGTTAGCGACGTCCCCAGTACCTAAGGTGCATACCAAAAAGATTGAAGAAAAATGTAAAGGAAAAAAACATGACAAAAAAACTTATTAGTAGAACTAGGACTTGAAGAGTTACCAGCCTACGTAGTAACTCCAAGCGAAAAAAACAACTAGGTGAAAAAAATGGCAGCCTTCCTCAAGGAAAAACCGCCTGTCTTTTTGAAGCTATTCAAACCTTCTCCACACCACGCCGTTTGGCTGTTCGTGTGACTGGACTTGCAGACAAACAGTCTGATTTGACAGAAGATTTCAAGGGTCCAGCAAAGAAAATCGCCTTGGATAGTGATGGAAACTTCACCAAAGCAGCTCAAGGATTTGTCCGTGGAAAAGGCTTGACAGTTGAAGATATTGAATTCCGTGAAATCAAAGGTGAAGAATATGTCTATGTTACCAAGGAAGAAGTGGGGCAACCAGTTGAAGCCATTGTTCCAGGTGTAGTAGACGTCTTGAAGTCACTAACTTTCCCTGTCAGCATGCACTGGGCTAATAACACCTTTGAATATATCCGCCCTGTACACACTTTGACAGTTCTTTTAGATGAAGAAGAGTTTGATTTGGATTTCCTTGATATTAAGGGTGGTCGTGTGAGCCGTGGTCATCGTTTCCTAGGACAAGAAACCAAGATTCAGTCAGCTTTGAGCTACGAAGAAGATCTTCGTAAGCAGTTTGTAATCGCGGATCCTCGTGAACGAGAGCAAATGATTGTTGACCAAATCAAGGCAATCGAAGCTGAACATGGTGTACGTATCGAAATTGATGCTGAGTTGCTTAATGAAGTCTTGAACTTGGTTGAATACCCAACTGCCTTTATGGGAAGTTTTGATGCTAAATACCTTGACGTTCCAGAAGAAGTTTTGGTGACTTCGATGAAGGAACACCAACGCTACTTCGTTGTCCGTGATCAAGATGCTAAACTCTTGCCAAACTTCATTTCAGTCCGTAACGGAAACGCAGAGTATTTGGAAAATGTCATCAAGGGAAATGAAAAAGTTTTGGTTGCCCGCTTGGAAGACGGTGAATTCTTCTGGCGTGAAGACCAAAAATTGGTCATTTCAGATCTTGTTGAAAAATTGAATCATGTGACTTTCCATGAGAAGATTGGTTCCCTTCGTGAACACATGATTCGTACAGGGCAGATTGCCATTCTCTTGGCAGAAAAAGCTGGTTTGTCAGTGGATGAAACAGTTGACCTAGCGCGTGCAGCAGCTATTTACAAGTTTGACTTGTTGACGGGTATGGTTGGTGAGTTTGATGAGCTCCAAGGAATTATGGGTGAGAAATATGCCCTCCTTGCTGGGGAAACTCCAGCGGTGGCAGCTGCTATTCGTGAACACTACATGCCGACAGCTGCTGAAGGCGAACTTCCAGAGAGCAAGGTTGGAGCCATTCTAGCCATTGCAGACAAATTGGATACGATTTTGAGTTTCTTCTCAGTAGGTTTGATTCCATCAGGTTCTAATGACCCTTATGCCCTTCGTCGTGCGACGCAAGGTGTGGTTCGTATCTTGGATGCCTTTGGTTGGCATATTGCTATGGATGAGCTGATCGATAGCCTTTATGCTTTGAAATTCGACAGCTTGACTTATGAAAATAAAGCAGAGGTTATGGACTTTATCAAGGCTCGTGTTGATAAGATGATGGGTTCTACTCCAAAAGATATCAAGGAAGCAGTCCTTGCAAGTTCAAACTTTGTTGTGGCGGATATGCTAGAAGCAGCAAGTGCTCTTGTGGAAGCAAGCAAGAAAGAAGACTTCAAACCATCTGTCGAATCCCTCTCACGTGCCTTTAACTTGGCTGAAAAAGCCGAAGGAACTGATACTGTTGATCCTGCTCTCTTTGAGAATGAAGAAGAGAAAGCCTTGGCAGAAGCCGTAGAATCACTTGTTTTGTCAGGGACTGCAAGTCAGCAATTAGAACAACTCTTTGCGCTTAGCCCAATTATTGATGCATTCTTTGAAAATACCATGGTAATGGCTGAAGATCAGGCTGTTCGACAAAATCGTTTGGCTATCTTGTCGCAATTAACCGAGAAAGCAGCTAAGCTCGCTCGTTTTAACCAAATCAATACCAAATAAACTCAGTCGAACGGACTATAACTTATCACAAAGGAGAAGAAATGGATCCGAAAAAAATCGCTCGTATCAATGAGCTTGCCAAAAAGAAAAAAACAGAAGGCTTAACTTCTGCTGAAAAAGTGGAACAAGCTAAACTTCGTGAGGAGTACATCGAAGGCTATCGTCGATCTGTTCGTCACCACATCGAGGGAATCAAAATTGTGGACGAGGAAGGCAATGACGTCACACCAGAAAAACTACGTCAGGTACAACGTGAAAAAGGTTTGCACGGCCGTAGTATAGATGATCCTAACTCATAAAATGAAAGGGGGTTGTAGATGATTTACATTCCCCTTTTCTTTTGCAATAAAAAAGAAGGAGCCAAGTGGCTCCTTTTTGGTTTCTTAGTTGCTTGCGCCAGATGTAGCGTCAGCGTCACCACCGTGGCCTCCAGCATCCCCTGAATCAGAAGCACCAGAAGTAGCATCGGCGTCTCCATGACCTCCAGCTGCAGGAGCAAATGGTCCGCTACCACCCACCAAACGTTGACCAGTCTCTTTTAGGTACCAGTCAAGCCATGGTTGGAAGTTAAAGACAATTTCATTGATTCCAGCGTACGATCCATCAGGATAGTACATTGCTTGGTAGTTGTGTGTGTTGATGACACCTGCAGGAGAACCTGGAACGATCGTACGGACGTATTCTTGGTTTCCGTTGCGAAGTGTTCCGATAACCCACTCTACGTTCTTCATACGTGCTGGTGGAAGAGAACCATGAACAGTCGACATACGGCTACCTGATTGAGGTGGTACACGTTTAGCAAACATGGTGTCTGGATCTTGGTGAGCGTTGTTGTAGTAGAGGAATTGGTTGTTGTCGTCAGCGTATGTCAATTCAAACGGCATAGCTTTCAAGAACATATCAATTTGGTTAACTGTCAAGATACCGTGGTCCAATTTGACATAGGTATCACCAGAAACAGCGCCAGTGATTGCTGCAACTTTTTCTACCCATTCTGGATCGTCAGGATCAACTTCAGTAATGGTTGTAGCAATTGGTTTTCCACAATCCAAGTCTTCTGGTTCGATTGGTTTTGGTTTTTTCAATTTCGAAACGACTCCTACGTATTTTACAAAGTTATCTAAGCAAGTTTCAAGGAATTTAACGGTTCCTTCGTTGGTGATGTTTCCATTGTTATCAAAAGCTTCTTTGGCTTTACCAAGAAGGAATTCGTTACCTGGAAGCGTGTAGGCATTAACACCTGGAGCATCAAGGATTTTACGAAGGTGAACTTGGGCACGTGAAGTCCCTTGGTCGTAGTATGATGCTCCCACAATCATAACAGGCTTGTTTTCAAATGGATGAACTTCGTATGAAAGCCATTCAAGTACAGATTTGAGAGAAGCTGAGATAGTGTGATTGTGCTCAGGAGTAGCGATAATGACACCATCAGCACGTGTAATCTTGTTATACAAGAAACGCAATTGGAAGCTTTCGTCCCATTTTTTTCGTCTTGGTTAAACATTGGAACTTCGTCGATTTCAAGGACTTCTAATTCAAATTTGAATTTGAAATTGCGACGGATAAATTCCAAGAGTTTGCGGTTATATGATTGATCGTAGTTTGATCCAACAAGTCCAACAAATTTCATTCTTTCGGTCTCCTATCTTACAAATTTTTCCCAGTCAAATTCTTCTGCATCTTTTGCAGAAGCAATTCTTGTGCATTGCGCAATTTCTCAGTAATCTTCACGAAGATACGGAAGTCATCAAAGATGGCATCCAATTTCTTGATGACATCAAGGTCAACCAAGTCACCACTTGGGTTAAATGCTTGAAGAGAGTGTGAGAGCAAGAATTCATCTGGAAGAACATTTGCCTTGATTTCAGGAGCGTTCAAGATTTGACGAAGTTGCAATTGGGCACGAGATGAACCAAGTGTACCGTAAGAAGCACCAGTGATCATGATTGGTTTGTTCAAAAGTGGGTAGATACCGTAAGATAGCCAAGCAAGAGCGCTCATCAATACCGCAGGGATAGAGTGGTCGTACTCAGGAGTACCGATAATCACACCATCAGCCTCTTCAATTTTAGCTGCAATCTCAAGAATTTCAGCTGGAAGTTGCTTATCTGCTGGTTTGTTGAAAACAGGGATATCCTTGATTTCAACGAGTTCAATTTCAGCTTTATCAGCAAAGTGTTTTTTTGCATGTATTGGAGCAATTGGCGGTTTTGTAGAACGTTTAGAGTTCGTTCCAACAATGGCAATAAGTTTTAGCATGAGATTTCCTTTCTCTTTTTACATAATACAATTTTGAAGGCCTGAAGAACATGCAAGGCGTCCCTCTTTGTCGATGAGGATGGCTTCAATCCCATCTATACTTTCGACTTGCCAGAGGATAGAAGCGCTTCGTTCTCCGAAAAAGGCGCGTTGTCCAAATCTCACCATCAACGGATTTATCAGAGACAATCGTCAGGCTAGCGAGATCAGTTTCGACAGGGAATCCTGTCTTACTATCAAAAGATATGATGATAGTCTTTTTCCATCTACTGTCAGGTGGCGTTCATAGATACCCGAAGTGACAACGGATTTGTTAGAAGCAGGAATGGTTAGGAGATGATTGCCACGAGGATTTCTCGGATCTTGAATCCCAATCTGCCAGGCTTTCCCTTCTTTGGCTTGATTGTTTCCGATGGTGAGGATATTTCCTCCGAGATTGATCAGGGCAGAGGTGACACCGTGTGCTTTTTAAATACTGGGCAACCTTATCTGCACTATAGCCCTTGGCTAAACAACCTAAATCAAGCTTCATTCCTTTCTTCTCTAAAAAAAGACAGTAGAGCTAGTCGGATCCAACTTGATAAAATGCGGGTCAACTAGAGATAAGACAGCTTCGATTTCTTTAGAGTCTGGAAGCCGTGCATCTGCAAATCCGATTCGCCAGGTTTGAATCAAGGGGCCAATGCTGATGTTTAGATGGCTAGATGAAGCTAGGCTATGCTCTAACCCAAGAAAAATCAGTTCAAACAGGTCAGGATGAACCTTAACAGGTGCGATTCCAGCCTGGTAGTTGATTTCCATCAGTTCGGATTCTTGACTGTTGGCGTTAAAGCGGTATTCGAGCTCCTTGAGCAAATCAAAGGCTCCTTGAAGTAGGCAATCAGCCTGTTCATCTACTAATGAAATCGTGATAGTTGTTCCCATTAGCCGTTCAGAACGTGAATGAAGAGGCAAGCTACCAGCTCCTTTCTCTTTATAGGAAATCATTCAATATAAGGTCGTTAAAGAAAAATTAAACCCCTTACATTTTCTTTCCATGTATCTAGCATATCATAAAGTCAGCGTTTTCACAAATGAATTTTGACAAAAAGTCAAGAAATATGCTCAAAATTAATATGAAAACGATAGAAAAATTGGATTTATCAATGTTAAGTGTATTTTTTTCTGAAAAAAAGAGAATTCTGAGCAAATGCCTTGTAAACGCTAACAGTAAATGATATACTAGAAAGGTAAATCAAAAATTAAAGGTAGGAATTTTTCTATGAGTAAAATCGTTGTAGTTGGTGCTAACCACGCTGGTACAGCTTGTATTAATACCATGTTGGACAACTTCGGACATGAGAACGAAATCGTAGTATTTGATCAAAACTCAAATATTTCATTCCTTGGTTGTGGAATGGCGCTTTGGATCGGGGAACAAATTGACGGCCCAGAAGGTCTCTTCTACTCTGATAAAGAAAAATTGGAAGCAAAAGGTGCTAAAGTTTACATGAACTCACCAGTTCTTTCAATTGACTACGATAACAAAGTTGTGACTGCAGAAGTTGAAGGAAAAGAGCACAAAGAGTCTTATGATAAATTGATCTTTGCAACTGGTTCAACTCCAATCTTGCCTCCAATCAGAAGGTGTTGAAATCGTTAAGGGGTAACCGCGAATTCAAAAGCAACTCTTGAAAATGTACAATTTGTTAAATTGTACCAAAACGCTGAAGAAGTTATTGAAAAACTTGAAGACAAGAGCAAACGCCTTGAGCGCATTGCCGTTGTTGGTGGTGGTTACATCGGTGTAGAACTTGCCGAAGCTTTCGAGCGTCTTGGAAAAGAAGTAGTGCTTGTCGATATCGTAGACACTGTCTTGAACGGCTACTATGACAAAGACTTCACTCAAATGATGGCGAAGAACTTGGAAGACCACAACATCCGCTTGGCTCTTGGTCAAACAGTTAAAGCCATCCAAGGTGATGGAAAAGTTGAACGCTTGGTAACAGACAAAGAAACATTTGATGTGGATATGGTGGTTCTTGCTGTTGGCTTCCGTCCAAACACAGCTCTTGCTGACGGTAAGATTGAACTCTTCCGAAACGGTGCCTTCCTCGTAGACAAGAAACAAGAAACATCTATCCCAGGTGTATACGCTGTTGGTGACTGTGCAACTGTTTATGACAATGCACGTAAAGATACAAGCTACATCGCTCTTGCATCTAACGCTGTACGTACTGGTATCGTTGGTGCTTATAACGCTTGTGGACATGAATTGGAAGGAATCGGAGTTCAAGGATCAAACGGTATCTCTATCTACGGTCTTCACATGGTTTCGACTGGTTTGACTCTTGAAAAAGCCAAAGCTGCTGGCTATAATGCAACTGAAACTGGCTTTAACGATCTTCAAAAACCAGAATTTATCAAACATGACAACCACGAAGTTGCCATCAAGATTGTTTTTGATAAAGACAGCCGTGAAATTCTTGGTGCGCAAATGGTTTCACATGATGCAGCTATCAGTATGGGAATCCACATGTTCTCACTTGCTATCCAAGAGCATGTAACCATTGATAAATTGGCATTGACAGACCTATTCTTCTTGCCACACTTTAACAAACCATACAATTACATTACAATGGCTGCACTTACAGCTGAAAAATAAAAATTGACGAGCTATCTGGCCTTAAGTTAAGGTCAGATAGTTTTTTAGTTATACTCTTCGAAAATCTCTTCAAACCACGTCAGCTTCGCCTTACCGTATATATGTTACTGACTTCGTCAGTTCTATCTACAACCTCAAAGCAGTGCTTTGAGCAACCTGCGGCTAGCTTCCTAGTTTGCTCTTTGATTTTCATTGAGTATCAATCTGTACCCATACAATTATCCTTTTTTTATCTTGTGATTCCTTCTAATCTGGCTTAAAATGAAATGGTAGCTACCAATACAAATGATGAGGATTAAGAAATGACTGAAAATCGTTATGAACTAAATAAAAACTTGGCACAGATGCTCAAAGGTGGGGTTATCATGGACGTTCAGAACCCTGAACAGGCTCGTATCGCAGAGGCTGCTGGTGCGGCTGCTGTCATGGCCTTGGAGCGGATTCCAGCTGATATTCGTGCAGCTGGTGGAGTTTCCCGTATGAGTGATCCAAAGATGGTTAAGGAAATCCAAGAAGCGGTCAGCATTCCAGTGATGGCCAAGGTCAGAATTGGGCATTTTGTTGAAGCTCAGATTTTAGAGGCTATTGAGATTGACTATATCGATGAGAGTGAAGTGCTGTCTCCAGCTGACGACCGTTTCCATGTGGACAAGAAAGAATTCCAAGTTCCTTTTGTCTGTGGGGCTAAGGACTTGGGTGAAGCCTTGCGTCGTATCGCTGAAGGAGCTTCCATGATTCGTACCAAAGGAGAACCGGGGACAGGAGATATTGTTCAAGCCGTTCGTCATATGCGCATGATGAATCAGGAAATTCGCCGCATTCAAAATCTACGCGAAGATGAACTCTATGTCGCAGCAAAAGAACTCCAGGTTCCTGTTGAATTGGTCCAATACGTTCATGAACATGGAAAAATTGCCAGTTGTAAACTTCGCAGCTGGAGGTGTTGCAACACCAGCAGATGCTGCGCTGATGATGCAACTGGGGGCAGAGGGTGTCTTTGTCGGTTCAGGTATTTTTCAAATCAGGCGACCCTGTTAAACGAGCAAGTGCTATTGTCAAAGCCGTAACCAACTACCAAAATCCTCAAATTCTAGCACAAATCTCTGAAGACCTAGGGGAAGCCATGGTTGGTATCAATGAGAATGAAATTCAAATTCTCATGGCTGAGAGAGGAAAAATAGATGAAAAATCGGAATACTAGCCTTGCAAGGCGCCTTTGCAGAGCATGCAAAGGTGTTAGATAAATTAGGAGTCACTGGTGTCGAAATCAGAAATTTAGATGATTTTCAACAATATCAGAGTGACTTGTCCGGTTTGATTTTGCCTGGCGGTGAGTCTACAACCATGGGCAAGCTCTTGCGTGACCAGCAGATGCTGCTTCCCATCCGAGAAGCCATTCTTTCTGGACTACCAGTCTTTGGAACTTGTGCGGGATTAATCTTACTAGCTAAGGAAATCACTTCTCAGGAAGAAAGTCATCTTGGAACCATGGATATAGTGGTTGAGCGCAATGCTTATGGGCGCCAACTAGGAAGCTTCTATACAGAGGCAGAATGTAAGGGAGTTGGTCAGATTCCCATGACCTTTATCCGTGGACCGATTATCAGCAGTGTTGGAGAGGGTGTAGAAGTTTTAGCAACAGTTGATGATCAAATCGTTGCAGCCCAAGAAAAAAATATGCTGGTAACTTCTTTTCATCCAGAATTGACAGATGATGTTGGCTTGCACCAGTATTTTATCAATATGTGTAAAGAAAAAAGTTGAGAAAAAATTCTCAACTTTTTTACATGTAATAAACAATGGCAATATATTGGAGTGCAGACGCCGCTAGGATAAAGAGATGCCAAATCATGTGGAAATAAGGTTTTTTCTTAGCGTAAAATCCAGCTCCAACTGTATAACAGAGCCCACCAGTTACCATGAGACTCCAGAAAATTGGCGTTGTTTGACTGATAATGGCAGGAATGATAGCCAGAACCAACCAGCCCATGATCAGGTAAAGGGCAAGGCTGAATTTCTCATTGACCTTTTTAGCAAAGATTTTATAAAGGATGCCAAAGATGGTCGTTCCCCACTGAATGGCAATAATGAGATAGCCAAACCAGTTATTCATCAAAGTCAATACAACCGGCGTATAAGAGCCTGCGATAGCCACGTAAATCATAGAATGGTCGATGATTCGCAAGACGTATTTGTGGGTCGAACCGTAGGCCATAGAGTGGTAAATGGTTGATGAGAGGAACATGAGAAAGAGACTGATAACAAAGATAGAAACGCCAAAAGATGATAAAAATCCGTGTGCTTCATAACTATAGGTGGATGAAATGGGGAGTAGGATGAGCATGATAACCGCACCCACAGCATGGGTCACGCTATTGGCAATCTCCTCTCCAAAAACTGAGTTTTTTACTGAGTTTTAAACTGGTATTCATTGGATTTCCTCCTCTTCTTTGATAAGGATTAAGTCTAGAGTTTGATGATAGAGTTTAACCGTTTGACAGCTAGTTTGGATAATAGGATTTTCTGGATCAATCCCATGGTTCATGTAGTCTACAAAAGCATCGTAGAGCTGGTCTGAGCTCGCTTGAGTTTGTAGAGTATTCAGTGTTTGAGCGATTTCTTGGATCGAAAAGACAGACTTTAGAGTGGTGATGGCAATTAAACGGGCAATCTGTTTGCGTTGGTATTTTTTCTTGTCTGGCTTTGTCAAGTAACCATGTTTGACATAGTTATTGACCATGGATGCTGTTAGCCCCTTGTCCTTATCTGGAGAGATAGGGGCACAGACTTGATTGACATAGAGTAAAAACCTGATCCAGATAGAGGTCAATGTTTGGAATGTCTTCCCATTTTGGGTAGGAAAAAGTTAGAATTCATTTCCAACTCCTTTTTTTATCTAGTTTTAATAACTAGATTATAAAAATAATAAAAAAACAAAAGTCAAGTTTCAACTGCTTGTAGAAAGCTTTAAATTATGCTATGATGAGAGAAACTAGTTAGAAATGAGGGGAAAAGATGGAGATTCGTTTAGCTTTTCCAAACGAAGTTGATGCGATTATGCAGGTGATGGAGGATGCCAAAAAGTGCTTAGCCAAGTCTGGTAGCGACCAGTGGCAAAATGGCTATCCAAATGCAGATATCATTATTGATGATATCATCTCTGGTCAAGCTTATGTGGCCTTGGAAGAAGGAGAACTACTAGCCTATGCTGCTGTGACCAAGAGCCCAGAGGAAGCCTATGAAGCTATTTATGAAGGAAGTTGGCAGGGGGGAGAATCAGAATATCTGGTCTTTCACCGTATCGCTGTGGCAGCAGATGTCCAAGGACAAGGTGTTGCTCAGACTTTCCTAGAAGGCTTGATTGAAGGTTTTGATTATCTAGATTTTCGTTCAGATACGCATGCAGAAAACAAGGCCATGCAGCATATCTTTGAAAAGCTAGGCTTCCAACAGGTCGGTAAGGTTCCAGTTGATGGGGAACGTTTGGCCTATCAGAAATTAAAAAAATGAATCAGAATAAGTACGCAAAAATGCTCTACTCGTCGCCAATTGGAACCTTATCCTTAGTTGCTGACAAGCAATATCTCTATGGAATTTGGGTACAGAACCAAACTCATTTTGAGAGGGGAATCGCTGGAGATAGTATAGAAGTAGTTAAGAAACATCCTGTCCTAGACCAGGTTATTTCCTATTTAGATACCTATTTCGAAGGCAGTGTTCAGGATCTATCTGACTTATCTTTGGCTCCTATTGGAACAGATTTTTGAAAAAGCGAGTCTGGACTTATTTACAGGCCATTCCTTATGGACAAACAGTAACTTACGGACAAATAGCGAAAGACTTGCAAGTAGCTTCTGCCCAAGCTATCGGCGGAGCAGTGGGGCGTAATCCTTGGTCCATACTGGTACCCTGTCATCGTGTACTGGGGTCAGGCAAGCGTCTGACAGGCTATGCATCGGGGGTCGAAAAAGAAAGCCTGGCTCTTGCAACATGAAGGTGCAGCATTTCAAGAAAATAAAGAATAGAAAGAAAAGAAGATGTTAGAATTTATCGAATACCCAAAATGTTCAACTTGTAAGAAAGCAAAAAATGAACTAGACCAACTCGGTGTGAACTATAAAGCTGTCCACATCGTAGAAGAAACACCAAGTGAGGACGTGATTTTGAAGTGGTTGGAAACTTCCGGTTTTGAAGTGAAACAATTTTTCAATACTAGCGGGATTAAATACCGCGAACTGGGCCTAAAAGATAAGGTGGGAAGTTTGTCAAAACAAGAAGCAGCCAAGCTTCTAGCCAGTGATGGCATGTTATTGAAACGTCCAATTTTGGTGGAGAATGGTGCTGTTAAACAAATTGGCTATAGAAAAACCTATGAGAATTTAGGTTTGAGATAGTTTTTATTTATCTCCTTGATAGGTAAAATATATAGCCTCCCTGTTTTAAAGTGTGATAAACTAGAAGATAGACAAAGTCTGAGTAGCCCGTAGCAAATAATTTGCTTGCGAGCAGAAGTATGATAGAATGAATCATTATCAGGAGAGGATGTTTTTATGACTGTTACAACATTTTTAGCATCAGATTGGTACCAAAGTTTGATGCAATTGATTCCGGATGGTAAGCTCTTTAGTTTGCGTTCGGTTTTTGATGGAATTCCAAGGATTGTCCAACAACTGCCTACAACCTTGATGTTGACGCTTGGAGGTGCACTCTTTGGTTTGCTGCTTGCCCTGATTTTTGCCATTGTTAAGATCAATCGTGTTAAAATTCTATATCCCTTGCAGGCCTTTTTCGTCAGCTTCTTAAAAGGTACCCCAATCCTAGTCCAACTTATGTTGACCTACTACGGAATTCCTTTGTTACTGAAAGCTATCAACCAGCAATGGGGCACTGGTTTCAATATCAATGCGATTCCAGCGGCACTTTTTGCGATTGTGGCTTTTGCTTTTAATGAAGCGGCTTATGCAAGTGAAACGATTCGTGCGGCCATCCTTTCTGTTAATCCCGGTGAAATTGAGGCGGCACGCAGTTTGGGTATGACGCGAGCTCAAGTTTACCGTCGCGTGATTATTCCAAATGCGGCCGTTGTGGCGACTCCAACCTTGATTAATTCCCTCATCGGTTTGACCAAGGGAACTTCTCTAGCCTTTAGCGCAGGTGTTGTGGAGGTCTTTGCCCAAGCTCAGATTTTAGGTGGAGCTGATTACCGCTATTTTGAGCGCTTTATCTCTGTTGCCCTTGTTTATTGGGTGGTCAATATCGGAATTGAAAGCCTCGGCCGTTTCATCGAGAGGAAAAATGGCTATCTCAGCGCCGGATACAGTATCTACAGATGTGAAAGGAGACCTTCGTTAATGATTAAGATTTCGAATTTAAGCAAATCCTTTTCAGGACAGACAGTCTTGAATCATCTGAACTTGGATATCCAAAAAGGTGAGGTAGTGGCTTTGATTGGTTCATCTGGAGCTGGGAAATCAACCTTTCTTCGTAGTTTGAACTACCTTGAAACTCCAGATAGTGGAACGATTCAGATTGACAATTTTAAAGTTGATTTTTCTCAGATTAGCCAAGAGGAGATCCTAACCCTTCGTCGCAAGTTGTCTATGGTTTTCCAACAGTTTAATCTGTTTGAACGCCGAACAGCTCTTGACAATGTCAAGGAAGGTTTGGTTGTCGTTAAAAAATTATCGGACGAGGAAGCAACAAAAATCGCCAAGGAAGAGTTGGCCAAGGTTGGTCTTTCTGACCGTGAAAACCATTACCCTCGCCACTTATCAGGTGGACAAAAGCAACGGGTTGCCCTCGCGCGTGCGCTTGCTATGAAACCAGATGTCTTGCTCTTGGACGAACCAACGTCGGCACTCGACCCAGAATTGGTCGGTGAAGTAGAAAGTCTATTGCAGATGCTGCCAAGTCAGGTCAGACCATGATTTTGGTCAGTCACGATATGTCTTTTGTAGCCCAAGTGGCAGACAAGGTTTTATTCCTAGATAAAGGGAAAATCATCGAGTCCGGCACACCGGATGAAATCATCAATCATCCGAAAGAAGAACGGACAAAAGAATTTTTTGCTAGTTACAAACGGACTTATATTTGATATAATAGAAAAAGGAAAACTCAGTTAGTTGGACTAGCTGAGTTTACTCTTTAAAAAAGATAGAAACGAGAGAGATCATGCTACTGCATCTATTTTCTTTGTATTTCGAGAGTTTGATCTTAACGACCATCCTTGTCGTGATTTTTCTGGGGATTTGGATCGGATTGAGAGCCATGTCTGGTGTGGACAAGACAGCCAAAAGCTCGCCAAGCTCATCTCTATGATATGATTATGATTGGAGTTTTGGTCGTTCCAGTGTTATCCTTTGCCGTCATGAGTTTGCTCTTGGTTTTCAAGGCATAATCCTTGCGTGACGAGCAAGAATGAGTTAGAATAAAGATAGTTACAACAAGAAAGAGGGAATTGAAATGTACGATACGATTATTGTCGGTGCTGGACCTGCGGGAATGACCGCTGCCTTATATGCTGCTCGTAGCAATCTGAAAGTGGCTTTGATTGAAGGTGGTCTGCCAGGCGGGCAAATGAATAACACATCTGATATTGAAAAACTATCCAGGTTATGCCAACATTAGTGGACCTGAATTGGCTGAAAAAGATGTTTGAACCACTTGAAAAACCTTGGGTGGAGCATCTTTATGGATTTGTTGAAAAGATTGAAGATCATGCTGACTATAAGAAGGTCATCACTGATGACCAAGTTTATGAAAACACGTGCTGTCATCGTGGCAACTGGTTCTAAACACCGTCTTTTTGGGTGTCCCTGGAGAAGAAGAACTAAATAGCCGAGGCGTTTCCTATTGTGCGGTCTGCGATGGAGCTTTTTTTCCGTGACCAAGACTTGCTTGTAGTAGGCGGTGGAGATTCAGCGGTAGAAGAAGCTCTATTCTTGACTCGCTTTGCCAAGACTGTTACCATTGTTCACCGTCGGGATGAACTTCGTGCTCAAAAAGGTTTTGCAAGACCGTGCTTTTTGCAAATGAGAAAGTCAACTTTATCTGGGACTCTGTCGTCAAGGAAATCAAAGGTGAAAACCGAGTAGAATCTGTCGTATTTGAAAATGTAAAAAAACGGGTCAAGTGACAGAGCAAGCCTTCGGTGGTGTCTTTATCTATGTCGGTTTGGATCCTGTTAGCGATTTTTGTTAAAGAATTGAATATTCAAGACCAGGCAGGCTGGATTGTGACAGATAATCACATGAAAAACTGCCGTTGACGGTATCTTTGCAGTTGGAGATGTTCGCCAGAAAGACCTTCGCCAAGTGACAACAGCAGTTGGAGATGGGGCTATCGCTGGTCAAGAAGCCTATAAATTTATCACAGAACATAGTTAAGAAAAAAGTTTCCAATCAAGTGATTGGAAACTTTTTTTATAGTCTGTTTCGGAAAACTTCGTACATGAGAATGGCTGCAGCAACACTGGCATTGAGGCTTTGAACATGCCCATTCATGGGAATGGTAATCATTTCATCGACCTGTTTTTTGATGTTGCTGGAGATGCCTTTTCCTTCATTTCCGATGATGAGGGCGATTTTCCCTTTTGTATTCCACTTGTGGCAAGGGGTACCGTTCATATCCGTTCCAAAGGTCCAGAAGCCTTCAGCCTTGAGTTTGTCTAGGGTTTGACTGAGGTTGGTCACTCGCGCAATCGGTACGTGTTCAATAGCACCTGTGGCTGTTTTGGCAACGACAGGAGTTACACCGACAGCACGGTGCTTGGGAATGATGACACCTGAAACATTGGTCGCATCAGCAGTCCTTAAGATAGAGCCTAAGTTGTGAGGGTCAGTTAGACCATCCAGAATCAACAGAAGTGGATTTTCTTCTTGGCGTGTTTTTGCAAGGATGTGATCCAGCTCGCTATAGGCAAATTCGGACACTCGTAGAACAAAACCTTGGTGAACAGCGCCTTCGGTCATCTCAGACAGGGATTTTTTTGAAGTCCAAGAAATGGATACCTTCTTTTCTGTAGCCAGTTCCTTGACTTTTTCAACATTCTTACCCCTTAGATCTTCTTGGAGGTAGAGTTTATTTCCAGTGTTTGCAAGGAGGGCTTCTGTGACGGCGTGGACGCCATAGACAATATCATTTGTTTTCATGCCTCTATTATAACACAAAACCCCGTCTTGCAACGGGGTTTTCTTTATTCCAGAATCAGTAAACCATCTTTAACAGCAAATGGATCTTTTTCATTGATACGATCGTAAAACATGATTCCGTTTAGATGATCAATTTCATGTTGGACAACGATAGAGTTGTAACCTTTGAGCTTGATTCGGTGTTTTTCGCCATCCTTGTCAAAGTAATCAACAGTGACACGGGCATGACGGACAACATAGCCTGGAACGTTTCGGTCAACAGAAAGGCAACCTTCTCCTTCGCCAAGAGCAGCGTCCTGAACAGAGTGAGAGACAATTTTTGGATTGTACATAACAGCTTGCAAATCGTAGGCTTCCTGAGGAGTTTCACCTTCTTCTACAATATTTGGGACCAAAACGGCGATAATGCGTTTTGAGATATCCAGCTGGGGAGCGGCCAATCCAACTCCACCGCGGAGCCCCATCTTTTCAGCCATAACAGGATCTTGGGAATGTTTGAGGAATTGCATCATCTTTTCGCCAAGGATGATTTCCTGGTCAGACAGTGGGAAAGTGACCTCCTCAGCAACTGCGCGAAGAGTAGGGTTTCCCTCACGGATAATATCGTTCATATCAATTAAATGAGCAGCTTTTGTAATACGTTCTATAGCAGACATTTTCTCTCCTTTCATTACCTCTACATGATAACACAAAATAGGCGAGAAAGAAAGCCGCAGAAGTTGCTAAAAAATAATATAATAAACTGTATTCCTCTTTTGTATGTGGTATAATAAAAGAAAAGACTTGCACCAAAAGGCAAGGGGGAATAAAGATGGAAAAGCGACAAGATAGATGGTCTCAGGGCTCTCTTTATGGGATGTGGAGAACTAGTGTGGATTTCTTTCAGAATTATAAATCCTGGACCAATGCCCAGTTTATTATTGTGTTATTGCTTGCAGTTGCCTTATCCATGGGGGGAAACTTATTAGTTCTAGCAGTACAAGGTAGTAAGGGAACAAGCCCTGGTAGCCAAACTCTTGATTCTGCTAGTACATCTGGTCAATCCAAGGAAGATCAGTCTGGTGAAACAACGGCACGTATCATGGCAAATGGTGACCTTCTTTATCATATCCCTATCTACCGAACAGCTCTTAAAGAAGATGGGACCTATGATTTTCATGAAAATTTTGAGTATGTAAAACCCTGGCTCAAGCAAGCTGATTTAGTAATTGGTGACTTTGAAGGAACGGTGAACAAGGACCACTACTTGGCAGGTTATCCTCTTTTTAATGCTCCAGGAGAAGTCATGGATGCGATCAAGGATGCAGGCTACCAAGTTCTAGACTTGGCTCATAATCATATTTTGGATTCTCAAATTGAGGGAGTGGTTTCAACGGCTCAAGCTATTGAAAAGGCTGGAATGACACCCATCGGAGTCTACACGCATGAATCCCGAGACCAAGCACCTATAGTCATCAAGGAAGTCAATGGTATCAAGGTAGCTCTCCTGGCCTATTCCTACGGTTTTAATGGCATTGAGCAATATATCTCTCAAGAGGACTATAATCGCTATCTTTCTGACCTGAATGAAGATAAGATGAAGGCAGAAATCGAGCGTGCAGAGAAGGAGGCGGATATTACTGTCATCATGCCTCAGATGGGAATTGAGTATCAGCTAGAACCAACGGAAGAACAGAAAAAACTGTACCATAAAATGATTGACTGGGGAGCCGATATTATCTTTGGAGGGCATCCTCACGTCGTTGAACCTGCTGAAACAGTTGAAAAAGATGGTGACAAAAAACTGATTATCTATTCCATGGGAAATTTCCTCTCAAACCAGCGCATTGAAACCATGCAAGATGAGGAAAATGCCAAGTGGACGGAGCGCGGTGTTCTCATGGATGTGACCATTAAGAAAAAAGATGGCAAGACTAGGATTGAAACTGCCAAAGCGCATCCGACTTGGGTCAATCGAACACCCAAAGGGACTTACTCTCCAGAAGGCTATCCGCTCTTCCTCTATCAGACCTATATCCTAGAGGACTTCATCGAGGGAGGCAGTCACCGTGACAAGTTGGACGAGGCGACCAAGGAACGAATTGACACGGCCTATAAAGAAATGAATGAACATGTAGGGTTGAAGTGGTAGACGCTCACCCTAAAGGAGATATGATGACGATTAAATTAATTGCAACAGACATGGATGGAACCTTGCTAGACCAGAGAGGTCAGCTAGATCTGCCCCGCTTGGAAAAGATTTTAGATCAGCTGGATCAAAGGGATATCCGTTTTGTCATTGCGACAGGGAATGAAGTCCATCGGATGAGGCAATTATTAGAACACTTGGCGAGTCGAGTAGTCCTGGTTGTTGCCAACGGTGCGCGGATATTTGAGTATGATACATTACTTCAGGCTCAGACTTGGGATGATGCTATGGTTGACAAGGCTCTCCTTCATTTTAAAGGGAGGGAGTGTCGAGATCAGTTCGTCGTCACTAGTATGAACGGGAGTTTTGTCAAGGAAGGAACGGTTTTTACAGACCTGGAAAAATTTATGACTCCAGAGATGATTGAAAAATTCTATCAACGAATGAATTTTGTGGAAGACTTGCAAGCTGACCTCTTCGGTGGAGTGTTAAAGATGAGCATGGTTGTTGGTGAAGAACGTTCTAGTTCAGTTTTGCAGGAAATCAATGACCTATTTAATGGACGCGTAAGAGCTGTTTCCAGCGGTTATGGGTGCATTGACATCCTCCAAGCTGGGATTCACAAGGCCTGGGGATTGGAAGAATTACTCAAGCGCTGGAATTTGCAATCGGAACAGATCATGGCTTTTGGTGATAGCGAAAATGATGTCGAAATGTTAGAGCTGGCTGGAATTGCCTATGCTATGGAAAATGCAGATGATAATGTCAAGGCAGTTGCGACTGCTCTAGCACCAGCTAACAGCCAGGCGGGCGTTTATCAAGTTCTAGAGAATTGGTTAGAGAAAGAGGGATAGGGTGGCAGTACAGTTATTAGAAAATTGGCTCCTAAAAGAGCAGACAAAAATTCAAACCAAGTATCGTGAATTGAATCAAGTATCTGTTCTAGAGCCAGATATCATCTTTATTGGTGATTCGATAGTGGAGTATTACCCTCTTCAAGAGTTGTTGGGAACTGCCAAGACGATTGTTAATCGTGGCATCCGAGGCTATCAGACGAGATTGTTATTAGAGAATTTGGATGCCCATCTTTATGGTGATGCTGTCGATCAAATTGTTCTCTTAATTGGGACAAATGATATTGGAAAAGATATTCCCATGAATGATGCTTTGGATAATCTTGAGCGTGTAATCCAATCGATTGCCCGAGAATATCCGCTGTCACAAATAAAGCTCCTTTCCATTCTGCCAGTCAATGAGGGAGAAGAATACAAGCAGACAGTATATATTCGTACCAATGAAAAGATCAGAGAATGGAATCAAGCCTATGAGGCTCTAGTCTCCGCCTATATGCAAGTAGATTTTCTACCAATTTATGATAGTTTGGCAGATTCAGAAGGGCAACTTCAATCAGCCTATACAACAGATGGGCTCCATCTAAGTGTAGCCGGTTATCAAGCCTTATCAGAAGCCTTAAAAGGGGTTCTTTTCTAAAGAAACGGCTTGATTTTGCATTTTTTTTGAAGATAGGTTATAATAGTTCCAACATCCTGGGGTCGTTACGGATTCGACAGGCATTATGAGGCATATTTTGCAACCCGTGTGGCGACGTAAACGCTCAGTTAAATATAACTGCAAAAAATAACACTTCTTACGCTCTAGCTGCCTAAAACCAGCAGGCGTGACCTGATTTGGATTGCTCGTGTTCAATGACAGGTCTTATGATTAGCGAGATACGATCAAGCCTTGTCTAGTGGTTTGATAAGAGATTAATAGACTCGCAGTTCCTAGGCTTGAGTTATGTGTCTAGGGATTGTTAAAACAATACATAACCTATGGTTGTAGACAAATATGTTGGCAGGTGTTTGGACGTGGGTTCGACTCCCACCGGCTCCATTATGAACAGGTATACAGTAGATTTTTTCCAAATTATATCCTTTGTTGTATCCTTCGTTGTATCCTATTTATTCTAGTGTGTTAGTGGAGAATTACTCAAGAGGCTGAAGAGGACGGTTTGCTAAATCGTTAGGTCGGGTAACTGGCGCGGGGGTTCGAATCCCCCATTCTCCGTTAGATAAACCCAGTGTTTTTCTAAACAACTATCCTTGGAGGTAGTCTCCAAGAGTAAATTTTCATAAAGAGGTGAAACATGAAAAAGATCAAGTTACTAAGTATCTTAGCACTTTCAACAGTTGTCTTGGGTGCATGTTCTGTATTTTCTAATCAGTCATCTGAAGCTTCTTCTGATAACAAGGAGAATACGGAACAAGTTGAGAAGAAAGATGAAGCTGCAGAAGTTAAAGAAAAAGTTACAAAAGATGCTGAGATTCTCTTAGACTCAGTTCTTACTAGCGACTCTGCTCGATTTAAGAAGATTTATGGCGACACTTATGAAAAATGGACTGAGGCAGTATTTGCTGTACAAACAAGTGAAAAATCAAAGAAGAAGGGCTTTCACCTGCATCTACCTATTCAGTACAATGGCACAAAGATTTCCCTGTAGAAACTCCAGAAGAAACCATTTCAGGTTTCTTGAAGATGAGACGTAGATTATATCAAGATATCGGTTCTTACACTGTTAAAGACGTGAAGGTTGATGAATCAGGAAATACAGCGACTGTTACTTTCAACTCTAAGAAGTTACACTCTAAAGGATTGGCTTCATCTACAAGGGAAGTTCTCACTACTCTTATTGGAGGTGTTGATAACCTAGGTAAATACAATCAAGCTGGTTCAAACGTTGACATCAAGCGTTACCAAACATTGGTTTCTTACTGGATTTTTGAGCATCTATTTAAGAAAGATTTCTCAACCTACAGTGACGTTGACCCTAACTTAGCTCATACACCTTTCACTACTGGTGATTTTGATACTGAAATCAAATTAACAAAGGATAAGGATGGAAACTGGCTGATTTCTCAAGAAGATTACCGTACTTTGGCGACAGAGTTGCTTGATGATACAGAAGGTTATGATAAAATTGTCCGTAAAAACTCAACTAAGTCTAATGATAAATCAACAGACAAGTCTTCTGATAAATCTTCAAACAAATCCACTGATAAATCAACAGACAAATCTTCAGATAAAAAAGATAAAAGCAATATCTAATCACAAGATTTAGAAGAAAAACAAGTAGTCCTAATAAACTACTTGTTTTTTTATGAAATCAAAGTGATTCTAGGATAGGGAAGGATACAGAAAAAAATAGTGTGATAGTTAGAGTAACTCAGCCTTTCATTTCTATGTATTGTTCTTAGAACGATAAAAAAACTGCATTGAGGTGCAGTTTTTCTTTTTTCTACGGAAGACATGGGATTCGAACCCACGCACGCTGTTACACGCCTACCGCGTTTCCAACACGGCCTCTTAAGCCTCTTGAGTAATCTTCCAATACTTACTCAAATAGTCTACCATAAAGCCACTTATCTTGCAATAAAAATTTTGGAAATAAGAAAAATGATAGAAATTGAAAGAAAATGATAAAAAATGCTTGACTTTGATAGAAATTGTGCTAGAATGAATAGTGTAAACGATAACAGGAGGTGATTTGGTGTTAAAAACTGAGCGGAAGCAACTGATTTTAGAGGAGTTAAATCAACATCATGTAGTTTCCCTAGAAAAATTGGTTAGTCTATTAGAAACATCAGAATCAACGGTTCGAAGAGATTTGGATGAGCTGGAGGCGGAAAAACAAACTTCGCCGTGTGCATGGTGGAGCAGAATTGCCCCACTCCTTGCAGGAAGAAGAAACCATCCAAGAAAAATCTGTCAAAAACCTTCAAGAGAAGAAGCTACTGGCTCAGAAAGCAGCCTCTCTTATTAAGGAAAAAGATGTCATTTTTATCGATGCTGGAACGACAACTGCTTTTTTAATCAAGGAATTGGTTAATAAGAATATTACAGTTGTGACCAACTCCATTCACCATGCGGTTCAGTTGGTTGAAAAACAGATTCCAACTGTCGTGGTTGGAGGAAGTGTCAAGATGGCAACAGATGCATGTATCGGTGGTGTTGCTCTTAACCAAATCAATCAATTGCACTTTGACCGTGCCTTTGTTGGGATGAATGGTGTAGACGATGGTTATTATACGACTCCTGATATGGAGGAGGGAGCCGTTAAGCGTGCTATTTTAGAGAATGCCAAACAAACCTATGTCTTAGTGGATTCGTCTAAGATTGGACAAACTTGCTTTGCCAAGGTAGCACCACTTAAACGCGCTATTGTCATCACAAGTCAAGGGCATGAGCTCTTGCAGGCTATTAAGAAGAAAACGGAGGTAATAGAAGTATGATTTATACAGTCACACTCAATCCATCCATTGACTATATCGTGCGCTTGGACCAAGTTCAAGTCGGTAGTGTCAATCGTATGGACAGTGATGATAAGTTTGCTGGTGGGAAAGGAATCAATGTCAGTCGTGTTTTGAAACGCTTGGGTATTCCAAATACTGCGACTGGATTTATCGGAGGTTTTACTGGTAAATTTATCACAGATACCCTTACAGAGGAAGAAATCGAAACTCGTTTTGTCCAAGTAGCAGAAGATACTCGCATCAATGTCAAGATTAAAGCAGACCAAGAAACAGAAATCAACGGGACTGGTCCAAATGTGGAACCGGCTCAGCTAGAAGAGTTGAAAGCTATTTTGTCTAGTCTGACAGCAGATGATACGGTTGTGTTTGCGGGTTCGAGTGCTAAGAATCTAGGTAATGTTATTTACAAAGATTTGATTGCCTTGACACGCCAGACTGGTGCGCAAGTGGTTTGTGACTTTGAAGGACAGACCTTGATTGATAGTTTGGACTACCAGCCACTTTTGGTTAAACCAAACAATCACGAGCTTGGAGCTATCTTTGGAGTGAAACTCGAAAGTTTAGATGAAATCGAGAACTATGCTCGTCAGTTACTGGCCAAAGGAGCTCAAAACGTTATTATCTCCATGGCTGGCGACGGTGCTCTTCTTGTCACATCTGAGGGAGCTTACTTCGCCAAACCTATCAAGGGAACAGTCAAAAATTCAGTCGGGGCTGGTGACTCTATGGTAGCTGGATTTACAGGTCAATTTGTCAAATCAAAAGACGCAATAGAAGCCTTCAAATGGGGAGTTGCTTGTGGCACAGCAACGACCTTCTCAGATGACTTGGCAACAGCGGACTTTATTAAAGAAACATATGAAAAAGTTGAGGTAGAAAAACGATGAAAATTCAAGACCTATTGAGAAAAGATGTCATGTTGCTGGATTTACAGGCAACTGAAAAAACAGCTGTCATCGAAGAGATGATTCATAGCTTGGTAGATCACGGTTACGTGACGGATTTTGAAACCTTTAAAGAAGGAATTTTAGCGCGTGAAGCTCTCACTTCCACTGGTTTGGGTGATGGAATCGCTATGCCTCACAGTAAAAATTCTGCTGTCAAAGAAGCAACGGTTCTCTTTGCTAAGTCAAACAAGGGTGTTGACTACGAAAGCTTGGATGGGCAACCAACAGACCTCTTCTTCATGATTGCTGCTCCAGAAGGTGCCAATGATACTCACTTAGCAGCCTTGGCAGAATTGTCTCAATACTTGATGAAAGATGGTTTTGCTGATAAACTTCGTCAAGTAACATCTGCAGATCAAGTTATCGAACTTTTTGACCAAGCTTCAGAAAAAGCTGAGGAGCCTGTTCAAGCACCTGCCAATGAATCTGGCGACTTTATCGTAGCTGTTACAGCTTGTACGACAGGTATCGCCCACACTTATATGGCCCAAGAAGCCCTTCAAAAAGTGGCTGCTGAAATGGGTGTTGGGATCAAGGTTGAAACCAATGGTGCTAGCGGTGTTGGAAATCAACTAACTGCAGAGGACATCCGCAAGGCTAAAGCTGTTATCATCGCTGCAGACAAGGCAGTTGAGATGGATCGTTTCGATGGTAAACCTTTGGTTAACCGTCCGGTTGCAGACGGTATCCGTAAGACGGAAGAATTGATCAACTTGGCTCTTTCAGGAGATGCTGAAGTTTACCATGCTGCTAATGGAGCAAAAGCTGCAACAGCATCTAACGAAAAACAAAGTCTTGGTGGTGCTTTCTACAAACACTTGATGAGTGGTGTATCTCAAATGTTGCCATTCGTTATCGGTGGTGGTATCATGATTGCCCTTGCCTTCTTGATCGACGGAGCTTTTGGTGTGCCACAAGATAGTCTTGGTAATCTCGGATCTTACCATGAGCTAGCTTCTATGTTCATGAAAATCGGTGGAGCAGCCTTTGGCTTGATGCTTCCAGTTTTTGCAGGCTACGTAGCCTACTCTATCGCCGAAACCAGGTTTGGTAGCAGGTTTTGTGGCTGGTGCTATTGCCAAAGAAGGTTTTGCCTTTGGTAAAATTCCTTATGCCGCAGGTGGTGAAGCAACTTCAACTCTTGCAGGTGTCTCATCTGGTTTCCTAGGTGCACTTGTTGGTGGATTTATCGCAGGAGCCTTGGTTCTTGCTATCAAGAAATATGTCAAAGTTCCTCGTTCACTTGAAGGTGCTAAATCAATCCTTCTCTTGCCACTTTTTGGAACAATTTTGACTGGATTTGTCATGCTAGCTGTCAACATCCCAATGGCAAGAATCAACACCGATATGAATGCCTTCCTAGGCGGTCTTGGAGGAGGTTCAGCTGTCCTTCTTGGTATCGTTCTTGGAAGCATGATGGCTGTTGACATGGGTGGACCAGTCAACAAAGCTGCTTATGTCTTTGGTACAGGTACGCTTGCAGCGACTGTTTCTTCAGGTGGTTCTGTAGCTATGGCAGCAGTTATGGCCGGAGGAATGGTTCCACCACTTGCCATCTTTGTCGCAACCCTTCTCTTTAAAGATAAATTTACCAAAGAAGAACGCAACTCTGGTTTGACAAACATCATCATGGGCTTGTCATTTATCACTGAGGGAGCGATCCCATTTGGTGCAGCAGACCCAGCTCGTGCGATTCCTAGCTTCATCCTTGGTTCGGCAGTAGCAGGCGGACTCGTTGGTCTTGCAGGAATCAAACTCATGGCGCCACACGGAGGAATCTTCGTCATCGCTCTTACTTCAAATGCCCTTCTCTACCTTGCCTTTGTATTGGTTGGCGCAATTGTAAGTGGTGTGGTTTATGGTTACCTACGCAAACCACAAGCATAAAAAGGATTAGAATAGAAAGATTGTTACCATTTGGTGCAATCTTTTTCTCTATTCGAAATGGCTGTGAAATATGGTATAATAAAAGAATGGCAAACAAGAATACTACAAAAACAAGACGGAGACCGTCTAAAGCAGAACTCGAAAGAAAACAGGCTATCCAGAGGATGTTGATTTCCTTAGGAATTGCCTTGTTATTGATTATTGCAGCCCTCAAACTCGGTGCAGCAGGTGTCACTCTTTACAATCTCATTCGACTGGTGGTCGGAAGTTTGGCCTATGTGGCCATAGGTGGTCTCCTCATCTATCTTTTTCTTTTTAAATGGATCCGCAAGCAAGAGGGACTTCTGTCAGGATTTCTCTGTATCTTTGCTGGCTTACTCTTGATTTTTGAGGCCTACTTGGTATGGAAATATGGCTTGGAGCAGTCAGTCCTAAAAGGGACCCTGTCTCAAGTTATGACGGACCTGACTGGTATGCGGGTGACTAGCTTTGCTGGTGGAGGCCTGCTTGGTGTTGGACTCTATATCCCCATATCCTTTCTTTTCTCCAATATCGGATCGTACTTTATTGGAGTTCTCTTGATTCTAGTTGGGGCACTCTTGGTTAGTCCCTGGTCTATTTATGATGTTGCAGCCTTTATTGGAGCTCAGTTCAGATCCTTCATAGAAAAACAGGAACAGAGAAAACAGGAACGCTTCATCAAGAGAGAAGAAGAGAAGGCTCGTCAAGAAGCTGAAGAAGCCGCCAGAATTCAGAGAGAACAAGAAGAACAGGATGCATTACCGCTTCCTCCTGTAGATCCTGAAACGGGAGAAATCTTATCAGAGGTACCAGACTACGATTTCCCCCAAATTCCTGAGGAAGAGTGGATCGAACCGGAGATTATCCTCCCTCAAACTGATTTTGACGTTCCAGATGTGGAAGAAGACTTTGAGGATGAAGAGGTGCAGGTTGATTTTTCTGCCAAAGAAGCTCTCGAATACAAACTGCCAAGCTTGCAACTCTTTGCGCCAGATAAACCCAAAGATCAGTCCAAGGAAAAGAAGATTGTTCGAGAAAATATCAAAATTTTAGAAGAAACCTTTGCTAGCTTTGGTATCAAGGTGACGGTGGAACGGGCTGAAATAGGACCATCAGTTACCAAGTATGAAGTCAAGCCAGCAGTTGGTGTACGGGTTAACCGCATTTCCAATCTGGCAGATGACTTAGCGCTAGCTCTGGCGGCCAAGGACGTCCGGATTGAGGCACCAATACCTGGTAAATCCTTAGTCGGAATTGAGGTTCCTAACTCAGAAATCGCGACTGTTTCCTTCCGAGAACTCTGGGAACAGTCTCAGACTAAACCAGAAAATCTCCTCGAAATTCCTCTGGGTAAGGCTGTCAATGGAACTGCCCGCACCTTTGACCTTTCCAAGATGCCCCACCTACTCGTTGCAGGTTCGACGGGATCAGGGAAATCAGTCGCAGTTAACGGTATTATTGCTAGCATTCTGATGAAAGCAAGACCAGACCAAGTCAAGTTTATGATGGTGGATCCAAAGATGGTTGAGCTATCAGTTTACAACGACATTCCTCATCTCTTGATCCCAGTTGTGACCAATCCACGCAAGGCCAGCAAGGCCCTGCAAAAGGTTGTGGATGAGATGGAAAACCGTTACGAACTCTTTGCCAAGGTTGGTGTGCGAAATATCGCTGGTTACAATGCCAAGGTTGAGGAATTTAATAGCCAATCTGAGTACAAACAAGTACCGCTGCCTTTGATTGTTGTCATTGTGGATGAGTTGGCAGACCTCATGATGGTGGCTAGCAAGGAAGTGGAAGATGCCATTATTCGTCTCGGACAGAAAGCGCGTGCCGCAGGGATTCACATGATTCTCGCAACGCAGCGTCCATCGGTTGATGTTATCTCTGGTCTTATCAAAGCCAATGTCCCATCTCGTGTGGCTTTTGCAGTCTCATCAGGTACAGATTCACGAACCATCTTGGATGAGAATGGAGCAGAAAAACTGCTTGGTCGAGGAGACATGCTCTTTAAACCAATCGATGAAAATCACCCAGTCCGTCTGCAAGGTTCCTTTATCTCGGATGATGATGTTGAACGTATCGTAAACTTCATCAAGGCTCAGGCAGATGCGGACTACGATGACAGCTTTGACCCAGGAGATGTTCCTGAAAATGAAGGAGATTTTTCTGATGGTGAAGCTGGTGGCGATCCGCTTTTTGAAGAAGCTAAGGCTTTGGTTATCGAAACCCAGAAAGCTAGCGCTTCAATGATTCAGCGTCGTTTGTCAGTTGGATTTAATCGTGCGACCCGCCTGATGGAAGAACTCGAAATGGCAGGTGTCATCGGTCCAGCTGAGGGAACCAAACCACGAAAAGTATTGCAACAATAAAAAAATAGCTTCTTTCCAAATTTGGAAAGAAGCTATTTTAGTGACTACTGGTTCGTTTTAGTTTCAGAACTCGTCGTATTTGACTGTGTTCCGTTATCGCTTGTTTCTTTTGTTGAGGAAGGTGTAGAAGAATCCTGAGTTGTTGTTTTCTTCTCTTCTTTTTTCTCCTCTTTCTTGTTGGATTGAGGAGTTTCTTCTTGCGTGGTATTTTCTTTAGTGGAAGTGTTGTCCCTGTTAGGTGTAGTATTTTCCTGAGGGGATTCCTTTTGAATCTCCTTGACAACAGTTGTTTGGGTTGTCGTCGGTTCTTTTTTGTTGTTTTTGTTATTATCCATGGCGTTCATAATGGTGATAGTAGCGGTGATTAGGCCAAGGATACTACCGATGGTAGCAATCGTTTTTTGAAAGACAGTAAATCCCTTTTTGATGTGTTCTGTTTTTGGTTTTGAAGTTCTACGATAGTTAGACATGATACTCTCCTTTAATTATGATTTATTATACCTCATTTCTTTAAAAAAATCTTAAAAAAAGAGAAACCTCCCTTTCTTGTCGCAGGTCTCTTTTCGTGATACAATAGAAGGAGTGATTTTAGAAAGCGTGAGAAAACATGATCTACTTTGATAATTCGGCGACAACTAAGCCTTATCCTGAAGCACTTGAAACCTACATGCAGGTTGCTTCAAAAATTGTAGGAAATCCGTCTAGTCTCCATCGTTTGGGAGATCAGGCAACACGAATTTTAGATGCTTCCCGACAGCAAATTGCAGATTTGATTGGGAAGAAGAGTGATGAAATTTTCTTTACCTCAGGTGGAACAGAAGGAGATAACTGGGTCATCAAGGGTGTGGCCTTTGAAAAATCCCAGTTTGGCAAGCACATCATCGTATCAGCTATTGAGCATCCAGCAGTCAAGGAGTCAGCTCTCTGGCTGAAAAATCAAGGTTTTGAAATAGATTTTGCTCCAGTTGATGAGAAAGGATTTGTGGATGTTGAAGCATTAGCAGATTTGATACGTCCTGATACGACTCTCGTCTCCATCATGGCAGTTAACAACGAAATTGGCTCTATCCAGCCTATTGAGGCTATTTCGAAACTGTTAGCAGATAAGCCGACTATTTCCTTCCATGTTGATGCGGTTCAGGCACTTGCTAAGATTCCAACTGAAAAGTATCTAACTGATCGAGTAGATTTCGCGACCTTTTCAAGTCATAAGTTTCATGGTGTCCGAGGTGTTGGATTTATCTATATCAAGTCTGGTAAGAAGATTACGCCTCTTTTAACTGGTGGTGGTCAGGAGCGAGACTCTCGTTCGACAACTGAAAATGTGGCAGGGATTGCAGCGACAGCCAAAGCTCTCCGTTTATCTATGGAAAAGTTAGCTGTCTTTGCTAGTAAGACAGGGCAGATGAAGGCAGTCATTCGTCAAGCCCTTCTGGATTATCCAGATATTTTTGTCTTTTCAGATGAGGCAGACTTTGCCCCTCATATCCTGACTTTTGGGATTAAAGGTGTTCGTGGTGAAGTCATCGTTCATGCCTTTGAAGACTATGATATTTTCATTTCCACAACCTCTGCTTGTTCGTCTAAGGCTGGGAAACCTGCAGGCACCTTGATTGCCATGGGAGTGGACAAGGATAAGGCCCAGTCAGCTGTGCGTCTAAGCCTAGATCTGGAAAATGATATGAGTCAAGTCGAGCAGTTTTTGACCAAGTTAAAATTAATTTACAATCAAACTAGAAAAGTAAGATAGGAGCATTTATGCAGTATTCAGAAATTATGATTCGTTACGGAGAATTGTCAACCAAGCACAAAAATCGTATGCGTTTCATCAATAAACTTCGTAATAATATTTCAGACGTTTTGTCTATCTATCCTCAAGTTAAGGTAACCGCAGATCGCGACCGTGCCCACGCTTACCTGAATGGAGCTGATTATACAGCAGTATCAGAATCACTCAAACAAGTCTTTGGAATTCAAAACTTTTCTCCTGTATATAAGGTTGAAAAATCAGTGGACGTTCTGAAATCTTCTGTCCAAAAGATTATGAAGGAAATCTACAAGGAAGGGATGACCTTTAAAATCACTAGTAAGCGTAGCGACCACAACTTTGAATTAGATAGTCGTGAACTCAATCAAACTCTTGGTGGTGCTGTTTTCGAGGCTATTCCAAACGTACAAGCTCAGATGAAAAATCCAGATATTAATCTTCAGGTTGAGATTCGTGAAGAGGCTGCCTATCTTTCCTATGAAACTTTTCGTGGAGCAGGAGGATTACCTGTGGGAAGTTCTGGTAAAGGTATGCTCATGTTATCAGGAGGGATTGACTCACCTGTAGCAGGTTATCTAGCTCTTAAACGTGGTGTAGATATTGAAGCCGTCCACTTTGCCAGCCCGCCATATACTAGTCCTGGCGCCCTCAAGAAAGCCCACGATTTGACTCGGAAATTGACCAAGTTTGGTGGCAATATCCAGTTTATCGAGGTGCCTTTCACTGAGATTCAAGAGGAAATCAAGGCTAAAGCGCCAGAAGCCTACCTCATGACCTTGACGCGTCGTTTTATGATGCGCATTACCGACCGTATTCGAGAGGTGAGAAATGGTTTAGTTATCATCAATGGGGAAAGTCTTGGTCAAGTAGCGAGCCAGACCTTGGAAAGTATGCAGACTATCAACGCTGTGACTAGCACTCCCATCATTCGTCCCGTGGTTACGATGGACAAGTTGGAAATCATTGACATCGCGCAGGAAATCGATACCTTTGAAATTTCAATCCAGCCTTTTGAAGACTGCTGTACTATTTTTGCGCCTGATCGTCCCAAGACAAATCCTAAGATAGAGAATGCAGAGCAGTATGAAAAACGCATGGATGTTGAAGGCTTGGTTGAGCGAGCCGTGGCAGGTATCATGATTACTGAAATCACTCCCCAGGTTGAAAAAGATGCTGTCGATGAGTTAATTGACAATCTCCTCTAATCAGAAAACCCAGAAGAATTCAGAAAAACAAATGAAAAAAGTTAGTTATTTATCCTTTAAATGGACAATTACTGACTTTTTTTCTATTTTTATGGTATAATAAGATAAAATTTTGAATATAGAGAGTTTTCTGACAATGAATCATTCCTACTTTTACTTAAAAATGAAAGAACACAAACTCAAGGTTCCTTATACTGGAAGGAGCGTCGTGTGCGTGTGCTCCTGCCTAAGGACTACGAAAAAGACACAGACCGTTTTTACCCTGTAGTTTACTTTCATGATGGGCAAAATGTCTTTTACAGCAAGGAGTCTTATATTGGACACTCATGGAAGATCATTCCAGCCATTAAGCGAAATCCTGACATCAGTCGCATGATTGTCGTTGCCATAGATAATGACGGCATGGGGCGGATGAATGAGTATGCGGCTTGGAAGTTTCAAGAATCTCCTATCCCAGGCCAGCAGTTTGGCGGTAAGGGTGTGGAGTATGCCGAGTTTGTCATGGAGGTGGTCAAGCCTTTTATCGATGAAACCTATCGTACCAAAGCTGATCGCCAGCACACGGCCATGATTGGTTCGTCTCTAGGAGGCAATATTACCCAGTTTATCGGACTGGAATACCAAGACCGAATTGGTTGCCTAGGTGTATTTTCATCTGCTAACTGGCTCCACCAAGAAGCCTTTAACCGCTACATCGAGCGTAAGAAATTGTCGCCTGATCAGCGCATTTTCATTTATGTAGGAACAGAAGAAGCAGACGATACGGACAAGACCTTGATGGCTGGCAATATCAAGCAAGCCTATATCGACTCATCGCTTCGCTATTACCATGATTTGATTGCAGGTGGAGTAGGCTTGGATAATCTTGTCTTGAAAGTTCAGTCTGGTGCCATCCATAGTGAGATTCCATGGTCGGAAAATTTACCAGACTGTCTCCGATTTTTTGCAGAGAAATGGTAAGTTAAGAAAGGAGAAAGCCAATGCATATTGAAAACCTTAGCCACTGGAGTGGCAATCTTAATCGTGAAATGTACCTCAACCGTTATGGGCATGCTGGGATTCCAGTTGTTGTTTTTGCTTCATCTGGTGGCAGTCACAACGAATACTATGATTTGGCATGATTGACGCCTGTGCTTCCTTTATCGAGGAAGGGCGCGTCCAGTTCTTTACGCTCTCCAGTGTTGACAGTGAGAGCTGGCTGGCTACTTGGAAAAATGGTCATGACCAGGCGGAGATGCATCGTGCTTACGAACGTTACGTGATTGAGGAGGCCATTCCTTTTATCAAGCATAAGACAGGTTGGTTTGATGGCATGATGACGACAGGTTGCTCGATGGGGGCCTATCATGCACTCAATTTCTTTCTCCAGCATCCAGATGTCTTTACCAAGGTGATTGCTCTCAGCGGTGTTTACGACGCACGTTTCTTCGTTGGCGATTACTACAATGATGATGCTATTTACCAAAACTCACCTGTAGATTATATCTGGAATCAAAACGACGGATGGTTTATCGATCGTTACCGTCAGGCAGAAATCGTCGTTTGTACGGGCCTTGGTGCCTGGGAACAAGATGGTCTGCCATCCTTCTACAAGCTCAAAGAAGCCTTTGACCAGAAACAAATTCCAGCCTGGTTTGCTGAATGGGGACACGATGTCGCCCATGACTGGGATTGGTGGCGCAAACAAATGCCCTATTTTCTTGGACACCTGTATCTATAAAAGGAGTTGCCTATGAATTACCTTGTTATTTCTCCCTACTATCCGCAAAACTTTCAACAGTTTACCATCGAGCTAGCCAATAAAGGCATCACAGTCTTGGGAATTGGTCAGGAGCCCTACGAACAACTAGATGAACCTTTGCGAAATAGCCTAACTGAGTATTTCCGTTTAGACAATCTTGAAAACATAGACGAAGTCAAGCGTGCAGTAGCTTTTCTTTTCTACAAGCATGGACCAATCGACCGCATCGAGTCCCATAATGAATACTGGCTTGAGCTGGACGCAACACTCAGAGAGCAATTCAATGTCTTTGGTGCCAAACCAGAGGATCTCAAAAAGACCAAGTTTAAGTCTGAGATGAAGAAACTTTTCAAAAAAGCAGGCGTCCCTGTGGTACCTGGTGCTGTTATCCAGACGGAAGCAGATGTGGATAAAGCTGTGAACGAAATCGGTCTACCAATGATTGCCAAACCTGACAATGGAGTGGGAGCGGCAGCAACCTTTAAGCTTGAGACAGAAGACAATATCCATCACTTCAAGCAAGAATGGGACCATTCAACCGTTTATTTCTTTGAAAAATTTGTCACTTCTAGCGAAATCTGTACCTTTGACGGACTTTTGGACAAGGATGGCAACATCGTCTTTTCAACGACTTTCGATTATGCCCATACACCACTTGATCTCATGATTTATAAGATGGACAATTCCTACTATGTACTCAAGGATATGGATTCAAAACTGCGCAAGTATGGCGAGGCCATTGTCAAGGAATTTGGTATGAAAGAGCGCTTTTTTTCCATATCGAGTTTTTCCGTGACGGGGATGACTACATTGCCATTGAGTACAATAACCGTCCTGCAGGTGGCTTTACCATTGATGTTTATAACTTTGCCCACTCCTTGGATCTCTACCGAGGTTATGCAGCTATTGTCGCAGGTGAAGAGTTCCCAGCATCAGAGTTTGAACCTCAATACTGTCTAGCTACATCACGTCGTGCCAATGCAAACTATGTCTATTCAGAAGAGGACCTTCTTGCTAAATACAGTCAGCAATTCAAGGTCAAAAAAATCATGCCAGCAGCCTTTGCAGAGCTACAAGGGGATTACCTTTATATGTTGACAACTCCAAGTCGTGAGGAGATGGAGCAGATGATTGTAGACTTTGGCCAGCGACAAGAGTAACGAATAGGATGAAAGGAGTTTGACTTCTTTTGTCCTTTTCTCAAAGATAAGGAAAATAAAGCGTTTTCCATGGATTCTTTTAGAAAAGATATTGCTAAAAGGCCTAAAAATTGATAGAATAAAGATTGTCTAAAAAAATTGAAGGAGAATCTATCAAATGGATTTTACATGGGCTATTAAATATGCCACAGAATTCTTGGGAACTGCTATTTTGATCATTCTTGGTAATGGTGCAGTTGCTAACGTTGAACTTAAAGGTACGAAAGGTCACCAAAGTGGCTGGCTCGTTATCGCAGTTGGTTATGGTATGGGGGTTATGATCCCAGCCTTGATGTTTGGTAATGTATCTGGTAACCACATCAACCCAGCTTTCACTCTTGGACTTGCTGTTAGTGGACTTTCTCTTGGGAGCAAGTACCATATTACATCCTAGCACAAGTTTTGGGAGCAATCTTTGGTCAAGCTTTGGTTGTAGCGACTCACCGTCCTTACTACTTGAAGACAGAAAACCCTAACAATATCTTGGGTACCTTCTCAACAATTTCAAGCATCGACCACGGTACAAAAGAATCACGTTTTGCAGCTACTGTTAACGGTTTCCTCAATGAGTTTGTAGGTTCATTTGTTCTTTTCTTTGCAGCACTTGGTTTGACTAAAAACTTCTTTGGTGCTGAGGTTCTTCAATACATGAAACAAATGGCTACTCAAGCTGGACAAACTGTTGATTTAAGTGAATTGGCAGTGAAAGCTCAAGTAGCTCCACATACAGCTGCTGGGATCTCAGTTGCGCACTTGGCACTTGGTTTCCTAGTAATGGCCTTGGTAACTTCACTCGGTGGACCTACTGGTCCTGGTTTGAACCCAGCTCGTGACTTTGGACCACGTCTTCTTCACGAACTCCTTCCAAAATCAGTTCTTGGTCAACACAAGGGTGATTCAAAATGGTGGTATGCATGGGTTCCAGTTGTAGCTCCAATTGCAGCGGGTATTGCGGCAGTAGCACTATTTAAACTACTTTACCTATAAGAAATGAAACTGGGGTATCCCAGTTTTTTTGTTATAAAATTTCTAAATAAAATAGATATGGCTTGTAAAATATTCGAAAATCCTTTAAAATAAAAGAGTTGGAGGAATTTATGAAGGTGAATGAGATTGTTCGGATCGTTCCGACTTTGAAAGTTAATAATCGAAAATTAAATGAAAGATTTTACATTGAAACCCTGGGGATGAAACCTTTGCTGGAAGAGTCTGCCTTTATTTCTCTAGGTGATCAAACAGGTACGGAGAGATTGATTTTAGAAGAGTCTCCAAGCATGCGAACACGCAGAGTTGAAGGACTTAAGAAGCTAGCTAGACTCTTGATAAAGGTTGAGAATCCTTTTGAAATCGAAGTCCTTCTTTCTCAAATGAAGTCTCTTCCTCGCCTATTTAAAGGAAACCGAGGGTATGCTTTTGAGATTGTTTCTCCTGAAGAGGATGTGATCCTTGTTCATGCAGAAAATGATATAAGAAATTTGGTTCCACTGGAAACTGTTCCTGAATTTTATTCAAATACAGGTATAAAATACGTAAGCCAATTTGAGGTTTCTATGGAGTTGTGTTTACCTGAAGGGACAGAGAGTTTACTTGATCCTGAAGGAGTAGCGCCAGTAATTACCTTTACTAAAGGACAAGGACCAGATTTGGCTGTTGAAAACAATGTCACTTGGGACCTGACGATGTTAAAATTTTTAGTCAAGAATTTTGATCTAACTAGTCTTCGTCAGAAATTTGAAAAGACAGGCTACTTTGTCCCTAAGTCTGAAAAATTCTTCCTTGGTAAAGATACCAATAACATTGAATTGTGGTTTGAAGAAGCATGAAGTTGGAAAATATTCTAAGAAAAATAGAAAATCAAATTGAGGCAGGGATTTATCCCGGGGCCTCTTTTGCGTATTATAAGGATGGTGAATGGAAAGAGTCTTATCTAGGATTGAGTGATCCAGAACGGGGCTTGAAGACAGAGGCCGGTTTGGTTTATGATCTGGCTAGTGTGAGTAAGGTCGTGGGAGTGGGGACGGTTTTTACCTTCTTGTGGCAGCAGGACAAACTCGATATTGATCGACCGGTGACGGATTTTTACCGGAGTGTGATTATCCTGATATCACTATACGGCAACTTCTGACGCACGCCACAGATTTAGATCCCTTCATTCCCAACCGTGACAAGTTAAGTGCAGAGGAATTGAGAGAAGCCATGTTTCACCTCCATAGACGAAATCAGCCTGCTTTTCTATACTCAGATGTTCACTTTTTACTCTTAGGATTTCTTTTGGAAAAAATCTTTGACCAAGACTTGGATCAGATTATAGAAGAACAAGTTTTGGAAGCATGGGGGATGAAGGAGACCAAGTTCGGCCCCGTTGAGCAAGCTGTACCAACAGTGAGAGGAGTAGAGGCCGGAATCATTCACGATCCCAAAGCCCGTCTATTAGGGAAACACGCTGGAAGTGCTGGTTTGTTTTCGACTGTTAAGGATTTGCAGATCTTTCTGGAACATTACTTGAAAGATGATTTTGCTGCAGAATTGAGCCGAAATTTTTCTCCTTTAGATGATAAGGAGCGTTCGCTAGCTTGGAACCTGGAGGGCGCCTGGCTCGACCATACGGGCTATACTGGTACCTTTATAATGTGGAATCGAGAGAAGCAGGAGGCGGCTATCTTTTTATCCAATCGAACGTATGAGAAGGATGAGCGTGCCCAGTGGATAGTCGATCGAAATCAAGTCATGGAAATGATTCGTCAAGAGGAGTAGGAAGAAGTATGTCAAAAACCATAAAAGGAACTCTGTATACAGTAGTGGCAGGGATTGCTTGGGGCTTGTCTGGAACCAGTGGCCAATACCTGATGGCACACGGGATTTCTGCTTTAGTCTTGACCAATTTGCGACTTATCATTGCAGGCTTGGCACTGGTGTTCTTATCCTACGTGACTGCAAAGGATAAACTCTATGCTTTTTTAAAAGATAGAAAAAGTCTGCTATCTCTGTTGCTATTTGCAGTTTTCGGACTTTTCTTAAACCAGTTTGCCTATCTTTCTGCCATTCAGGAGACCAATGCTGGAACAGCGACAGTTCTCCAGTATGTGTGCCCCGTTGGGATCTTGGTTTATACCTGTATGAAGGATAGGGTAGCACCGACACTGGCTGAGATTATTTCGATTGGATTGGCTATAGGAGGAACCTTTCTGATTGCGACGCACGGGAAAGTTGACCAGTTGTCTGTCACACCCCTAGGTCTGTTCTGGGGCCTCTTTTCAGCCTTGACCTATGCCCTCTATATTATTCTTCCCATCGTTTTGATTAAGAAGTGGGGCAGTATTTTGGTGATTGGTGTCGGGATGGTTATTTCTGGTGTAGTGGCTATTCCCTTCACAGGAGTCTTACAGGCCAGCATACCAACCAGCTTAGATTTCTCTTTGCATTTGCTGGGATTATCATCATCGGAACGGTCTTTGCATATACAGCTTTCCTAAAGGGAGCTAGTCTGATAGGCCCTGTTAAGTCTAGTTTATTGGCTTCCATAGAGCCAATTTCTGCCGTTTTCTTTGCCTTTCTGATTATGAAGGAACAGTTTTATGCGATTGATTTTATAGGTATGGCTATGATTTTACTAGCCGTGACCATTATTTCATTGAAAGATTTACTGTTGGAAATAAAGAGTAAGTAATTAAAAAATCCACTCAATCGAGTGGATTTTGTGTGTATAGATGATTAGTCTTTATTTTCGTGTGGCAAAATCAAGTTTAAGATAATTCCTGTCATGGCTGATAAAGCAGTACCTGAAAGTGTAACTGGGCCAAGTTTGAGGATAGCCCCACCAAGTCCAAGTACCAGCATAGCACTTGCAATGATAAGGTTACGCATTTGGCTGAAGTCAACGCGTTCCTTAATCAAAACTTTTAGACCGTTGCTTGCGATAACTCCGTAGAGAAGGATGGACATGCCACCAAGCACAGCATTTGGAATGGTTGAAATCAAGGCAGTGAATTTACCTAGGAAGCTAAGAGCAATGGCGATGAAGGCCGCGTTACGGATAACAGAGACAGAAGCGATACGAGTCATCCCGATAACCCCTGTATTTTCTCCGTAAGTCGTATTAGCTGGTCCACCTAGGAAGGCTGATACAGATGTCGCGATACCGTCACCGAGAAGCGTACGGTGGAGTCCTGGTTCTTTCAGGAATTGACGGCCACAGATTTGGCTTAAAACTGTGTGGTCTCCGATGTGTTCTGAAATGGTTACAATAGCGATCGGCAAGATAGCGATTGTTTCAGGACCGAAGTACAAGTTGTACTCTTTAAAGGCACCACCCGTGCTAAATGGCAAGTAGAAACCAGGAATTTCAAACCAATTGGCTTGAAGGACTGGGGTAAAGTCAACCAAACCAAGCATCATAGCGAAGATGTACCCACCGATGATGGCAAAGAGGAAAGGAATGATACGAAGGAAACCTTTTCCTTTTGTATTGATAAAGGCGGCAATCAAGAACGTCACGACAGCTACAAGAGCGTTTTTCCAGTTTCCGTCTGCTACGAGTCCAGCATTCGTTACAGCAGAACCAGCAAGACCAAGACCGATAACGATGATCATAGGTCCGATAATGATTGGGGGCAAGAGTTTATCAATCCATTTCGTACCTGCAAAACGAACACTTGCTGCTACAAGGACATAGACCAAACCAGTCAGGATAACTCCAGTTTGAGCAGCAGAGACATCGCCTCCCATTTCTTTCATGGCTAGAGACATAGCTGTGATAAAGGCGAATGAAGAACCTAGATAAACTGGAACCTTAAAGCCAGTAGAAATCATGTAGATAAGTGTTCCAATACCGGATGCGAAGAGAGCAACCGATACGGGCATTCCCAAAATTAAGGGAACGAGAATGGTTGCACCAAACATGGCAAATACGTGCTGGAAGCTTAGAAGAATACCTTTACCAGCAGAAGGACGTTGATCAACGTCTAGTAACAAGTCAACAGTTGATTCCTGTTTCATAAAAACCTCACTTTTGGGCACCAAAAAAGAGCCCATTATTTTGCAGCAATAGGCCCTCAGAGTAAGACTTTTTAAAAAATAGCTATCTTTTAAAAATTTATATAAATCTGCGCCTTCGTCACCTCACAGGATGACATTAAAAACCTTTGCTTGTGATAGTATAGCAGAAAAAAATGATTTTGTAAATCATTTTTTCCCGAGCCCAGAAATGTGAGAGCGAGGTTTGATTTTGTAAATCATTTTTTCCCGAGCCCAGAAATGTGAGAGCGAGGTTTGATTTTGTAAATCATTTTTTCCCGAGCCCGGAAATGCGAGAGCGAGGTTCGTTTTGTAAACGAATTTTTCCCGAGCCTAGAAATAATAAAGCGAGGCAGATTTTGTAAATTGTTTTCTGAACTTTAAACAAGGGTGCACTATTGTTTAAAGTGGGCGTTTGTTGGGCATGCCAGCCTTTCTTGGGTACTTGTTAGGTGTTTCCTTTTTCTTTTCGACCACAGTGATGTAGCGCGGATCTCCATTTGGTAGGGCATAGCTGAGGTTGTCCTCTACCTTACTAAAGAGGAGGTTAAGGGCATTCTTGGCTTCTAGCAATTCCTCAGGAGCATTGCTGGCCTTGAGTGCCAATAGTTTTCCGCCAACTTTAAGATAGGGAATGGTCAGCTCAGACAAAACCTGCATACGGGCAACCGCACGAGCCGTCACCACATCAAACTGGGCACGGAAGTTCTTGTCTTGGGCAAAGTCTTCTGCCCGTCCATGGTAGAAGTGAACACCATCCAAATCCAACTCCTGAGCCAAAAGCTGAAGGAAGTTAATGCGCTTATTGAGTGAATCAATGATGGTCACATCTAACTGAGGATAGAGGATTTTCATGGGTAGACTAGGAAATCCTGCCCCAGCCCCGATATCAAGAAGTTTGATAGTTTCATTTGAAATCAAACCTTGCAGGATGGGTGCAATCGAATCATAAAAATGTTTGAGATAAACTTCCTCTTTATCTGTAATAGCGGTCAGGTTAATCTTTTCATTCCACTCGACCAAGAGTTCAAAATACCGTTCAAATTGGTTCTTTTGCTGGTCCGAAAGTGGAAGATTTTGCTCAGCTAGTAGGCTGTAAAATGTTTCTGGTTTCATAGTAGTTTCCTTCTCTAGTATCATCTTATTTTACCATATTCGTTAAAATTTTGATATACTGGTAGTAATCTAAAAGCAGAAAGGAATAAGATTATGACTTGGATTATTCTTGGAGTTTTGGCTCTGATTGTTATTTTTGTGATTGTTAGCTATAACGGTTTGGTTAAAAATCGTATGCAGACCAAGGAGGCTTGGAGCCAGATCGATGTTCAGTTGAAGCGTCGTAATGATCTCCTCCCAAACTTGATTGAAACAGTCAAAGGCTATGCGAAATATGAAGGTTCTACCTTGGAAAAAGTGACAGAACTTCGTAGACAAGTAGCCGCAGCAACTTCACCGGCAGAAGCTATGAAGGCCAGTGATGCCCTTACCCGCCAGATTTCTGGTATCTTTGCAGTAGCAGAGAATTACCCAGACTTGAAAGCTAGTGCTAATTTTATCAAATTGCAAGAAGAGTTGACCAATACAGAAAATAAAATTTCATATTCACGCCAACTCTACAACAGTGTTGTCAGCAATTACAATGTAAAACTTGAAACCTTCCCAAGCAATATTATCGCAGGACTATTTGGCTTTAAAGCTGCAGACTTCCTTCAAACACCTGAAGAGGAAAAGGCAGTTCCTAAAGTTGACTTTAGCGGTTTAGGTGACTAAGATGTTGTTTGATCAAATTGCGAGCAATAAACGAAAAACTTGGATTTTGTTGCTGGTTTTCTTCCTACTCTTGGCCTTGGTTGGTTATGCAGTTGGCTATCTCTTCATGCGATCAGGTCTTGGGGGCATGATCATAGCCTAATCATCGGTTTTGTCTATGCTTTGACCATGATTTTTCAATCAACAGAGATTGTCATGTCCATGAATGGGGCGCGTGAGGTTGATGAGCAAACAGCACCAGACCTTTACCATGTAGTAGAAGATATGGCCATGGTGGCTCAGATTCCTATGCCGCGTGTTTTCATTATTGAGGATTCTTCTTTAAATGCCTTTGCAACAGGTTCCAACCCGCAGAATGCAGCAGTCGCAGCCACTTCGGGTCTCCTAGCCATCATGAACCGTGAGGAGCTAGAAGCTGTTATGGGTCATGAAGTCAGTCATATCCGAAACTACGATATCCGCATTTCGACCATTGCTGTCGCCCTTGCTAGTGCTATTACCCTGCTATCTAGTATGGCAGGACGGATGATGTGGTGGGGTGGTGCAGGCCGCAGACGGAGTGATAATGATCGCGATGGAAATGGTCTAGAGATTATCATGCTTGTTATCTCTCTCTTAGCCATTGTTCTAGCACCTCTTGCAGCAACCTTGGTACAACTAGCTATCTCTCGTCAGCGAGAATTTCTAGCGGATGCATCCAGTGTGGAGCTGACCCGCAATCCTCAAGGGATGATCAATGCCTTGCGCAAGTTGGACAATAGCGAGCCAATGCATCACCACGTCGACGATGCTAGCAGCGCTCTTTATATCAATGATCCCAAGAAAGGTGGCGGACTACAAAAACTCTTTTACACCCACCCACCTATCTCAGAACGAATTGAGCGTTTGAAACAGATGTAAACAAAATCCAGAGAAGTTTCTCTGGATTTTTGCTTTTAGCATCTCACTTTTAACTTGTCATCTCACAGAAAAATAGTATAATATATGTAATTCTATATAATTCTATATAATTGAGGTGAATGATGTATAAGCGCTGGATGACGTTTTTCTTGATTTTGATTTTTATGCCGATTCATTTGAGTATAGCAGAGAAAATCATGCGAAATAATTCATTAACGCTATCAATCCTTTTTACACTTGTTGAACTTGCATTATTTTTATATGTAGGAAAAAAGTATGACTTGTTTCACATTCGGAAAATCTGCCTAAAAGATATTTTAAAATGTTTTCTATCATACGCATTGCTTTTCCTGTTTTATATTTTGGTCAATTTTTTAGGCCCTACCCAATCAGACACAACTCAAGCTGTGCAAAGTTTTTCACTTTCATGGTCTGTACTTTTTGTGGATCTCTGTGTTTTGGCACCTGTCACGGAAGAAATCTTTATGCGAGGTATGTTACAGGGGATAGTATTTAAGAATACATATTTTGGATTGTTTGCTACATCGCTTCTTTTTGCTTATCTGCATGGTCCCTATACTATTCCTAGCTTTATCACCTATTTAGGTATGGGATTTGCATTTGGGATAAGGTACAAGACTTCTGACAACCTATGGAATTCCATTCTTTTGCATGTCCTCAATAATCTGGTTGCATTTTGCTTTTTGTATATGAGATAATACTGCATTAGAATGTTGACGATGCTAGCAGCGCACTTTATATCAATGATCCCAGGAAAGCTGGCGGACTCCAAAAACTATTTTACACCCACCCACCTATCTCAGAACGAATCGAAAGCTTGAAACAAACGTAAAAAAATCCAGAGATTGTCTCTGGATTTTTGCTATGTTCAACATTTATAAATCTTGTAAATCAACAACTTCCAAACCATTTTCTGTCAAACGATAGATACTCGTACAGACCTCTTTTAAGAAGCGTCTGTCATGCGAAACAGTGATCAGACCGCCGGGATAGGAGGCAAATAGTTTTCTGATTTCAGGTTGAGAAGTGGGGGAGAAATTTCGTGTCGGCTCATCCAGAAGGAGAAAGTTTGATTTGCGCAATACTAAATCCAACAGAAGCAGTTTGCCTTGTTGACCACCAGATAAAGAATGAATTTGGTGGTGCATTTCTGGATAGCTAAAATTGAGACTGGCTAGGTGAGATTGGATTTTCTGTAGTTCCTCTTTTTGTCCAGTTTGGCTGAGGTAGGCTACTGGAGATAAATCTAATTGCAGTTTTTTATGGTAATCTTGTGGCATAAAACCAAGCGAAATTTCTCTTTTGGCGCTGAGCAGTTGTTGCAACTTGGCTAACAGAGTTGATTTCCCAACACCATTTGGACCGATGATACCGATTTTATCTTGACCACGGACCGTTAGTTGTAACTCCTGAGCTAGAATGCGCTGGCCAATGGACAAATTTTCTTTTTCCAGTTGGATTAAGACTTTAGAAGCCGGTAATGGTTGTATATCTGAGAAGAAAAGTTGGATTTGCTCCTCTTCAAGTGGCTTTTGGGTCATGGACTGGGCTTCCTTTTCAAAGCGTTTTTCTTGAGAGAGAACAGTTTTCATCTTTTTAGCCAATAGGCGACCAGCAGTACTGTCTTTGGTAGCTCGAAGTGCAGTTTCTACATTTTGCTTGACGCGGCGATGCTTTTCCATGGTTTTGTCATAGGCTCTCTGGTCGTTAGCAGCTTGCTGGCTTTGTCTGGCAAAACTAGCCTTTCTCTGGTCACTATAGCTATCGTAGTCTAAATGCTCTACTAGTGTTTCCGCTTCTTTCCGGTGCTTGACCAGTCGCAGGTGGACGATAGTATCAGCCGTCTGAGAAAGAAAGTCTTCATCATGGGAAATGAAAATAACGGTTTGCCTGGTCTTTTGTATCTGCCTTTTTAGCCAATCAACCGTCTCAAGGTCTAGGTCATTTGAAGGTTCATCTAAAAATAGAATCTCAAAGGGTTTGGCTAACTCGTGGATGAGCTGAATTTTCAAAGCTTCGCCCCCCGAGAGGCTACCAATTTCTTGGTCGCTAGCAAAACGGTCGCTATCAAAGTGCAACTCATCCGCCAAACGATAAAGAATACTGTAGTCTAAATCAGCAGAATCCAAAAAGAAGTAGTCATGTAGAGTCCTATTTTTCAGGATTTCAGGGAGTTTTTGAGGAATGTAGGCCAGTGATTGAAGATCAGACTGGATGTCGCCCTTGATAGTAAAATCAGATAATGCTTCCCCCGTTAAAGCTCGCAGTAAAGTTGATTTGCCATTTCCTTCTTCACCAATAATAGCAACCTTTTCCCCGTCTTGGATAGTCATGGTTAGGTCAGATACAAGATCTCGTAAATCTTTGTTTTGTGTGATGGTCAGATGATTGATTTTTATCATATTGTCGCCCTTTCTAGAATGTCCATAGTGCATAACAAAAAGCTCTACTTTATCTAGTAGAGCCAAAGTCACTGTCCAAAACTCTATTAATACTCTTCAAAATCAAATTCAAACCACGTCAGCGTCGCCTTACCGTACTCAAGTACAGCTTGCGGCTAGCTTCCTAGTTTGCTCTTTGATTTTCATTGAGTATAAAATGCCAGAAAAAGAGCATAAAAGAGCACACAAAAAGAGACAAAAACAAGATCTACTAAATAAAGTTCTTTATTTGATAGATTAGTTGTTCATGTCTCCCTTACCTCCGAGTATTAGTACCTCTATCCTATACCTTTAAGAAAATTTTGTCAATAGAAAATCCAAAATTCTAAACTCTAAAATCCAAAAACAGGTCCATAAAGAGTCAGTACGTGTTTGACGTGCTCGTAATGGAACTTGTCATAGTTGCGCCAAGCGGTGCGTGCTGGGTCGTTTAGTTTTAGGCTACCTAGTCCAATAAGTAGACTGGTACGTTGGTAAAATTTCTCAAGGTCGATTAAGATACTATTGTCAAGCTTTTCCGCTTTTTTAAGTTCCTTAAGAGTGCTGTTCAGCAGTTCTTGTAGACGGAAATCATCGGCTGTACCTTGTTTGCAGCTTTGGTAGCTTTTGTTTAACTCGGAAAGTAGTTGGTAAGCTTGGTTGATTAGTATTTTGTCTTCCATATGAGCATCCTCCTTGCTCTGATGTATTCTTGCCTATAGTATAGCACTAATAGGAAGGTTTGTCATAGTAAATATGTTAAAAAATGAGATTTTAATATCAAAGTTTGGAAAGCTGACTTATAGCCTTTTCATGGTATAATCAAGTGAGTACATCTTTATGGAGGAAATATGAAGTTAAACATTCAAGAAATTCGTAAGCAACCTGAAGGCCTACACTTTGAACAAACTTTAGACCTTGTCGCAGACTTGCGTAAACGGAATCAAGAAATTTTAGATGTCAAAGATATCCTTGCAGTGGGGAAGGTGCAGTACGAAGACCGTCTGTATTTCTTAGACTATCAGTTGTCATATACCATTGTCCTTGCTTCCAGCCGCAGTATGGAGCCAGTTGAGTTGGCTGAGTCTTATCCAGTCACAGAGGTCTTCATGGAAGGAGCGACCAATCAACTGGACCAGGAGGTTCTTGATGATGACTTGGTCTTGCCTATCGAAAATGGGGAAATCGACCTTGCTGAGAGCGTAGCAGATAATATTCTGCTCAATATCCCTATCAAAGTCTTGACGGCAGAAGAAGAGGCGGGCCAAGGTTTTGTGTCAGGAAATGACTGGCAAATCATGACTGAAGATGAATACCAAGCTCAACAAGCAGTCAAAAAAGAAGAAAACAGTCCATTTGCTGGCTTGCAAGGACTGTTTGATGGAGACGAGTAGATGGTTTTATCTAAGAAACGTGCCCGTCATGTCATAGAGGAAATTATTGCCCTGTTTCCAGATGCTAAGCCTAGTCTTGATTTTACCAATCATTTTGAACTCTTGGTTGCAGTGATGTTGTCAGCCCAGACGACAGATGCAGCGGTAAACAAGGCCACGCCAGGTCTCTTCGCTGCCTTTCCGACGCCACAAGCCATGTCTGTAGCGACAGAGAGTGAAATTGCTTCACACATTTCTCGCTTGGGACTGTATCGAAATAAGGCTAAATTCCTTAAAAAATGTGCCCAACAGTTACTAGACGATTTTGACGGTCAAGTGCCTCAGACACGAGAGGAATTAGAAAGTCTAGCTGGTGTTGGTCGTAAGACAGCCAATGTTGTCATGAGTGTGGGCTTTGGAATCCCAGCCTTCGCAGTCGATACTCATGTGGAGCGTATTTGCAAACATCACGATATCGTCAAAAAATCAGCTACGCCACTTGAAGTAGAGAAACGTGTTATGGATGTCTTGCCACCAGAAGAATGGTTAGCAGCTCACCAGGCCATGATTTACTTTGGACGAGCTATCTGCCATCCCAAAAATCCAGAATGTGACCACTATCCCCAATTATATGATTTTAGTAATGTTTAAGGGGACTCTGAAAAAGTTTTTGCTTGATTTTAAGGGTGCTTTGTGCTATAGTAAATGATAACTAAATAGTCCTTTAAACCTGTCCCGTGAGGCAGGCAAGGAGCGCGATAAAGTAGAAGGGTGAAGTCTATACTGTTTACAGTAGGGCTCGCTTGGCTGTACATTTCAAGTCTCCTTGTAGAAGGAGACTTTTCTTTTTGGAGGTTTGTCATGAAGGCAAAAGAAGTTGTAGACGAATTGACTGTCAAACGAGCGATTACGCGAATTACTTATGAGATTATCGAGCGCAATAAGGATTTGAATAAAATTATCCTAGCTGGGATAAAAACGCGTGGTGTTTTCATCGCTCATCGTATCAAAGAACGCTTGGAGCAGTTGGAAAACATCACTGTTCCTGTTGTGGAATTGGACACCAAACCTTTCCGTGATGATGTTAAAAGCGGAGAAGATACTTCTTTGATTTCTGTTGATGTGACTGACCGTGAAGTTATCTTGGTGGATGATGTACTCTATACAGGCCGTACCATCCGTGCTGCGATCGATAACATTGTCGGACATGGTCGTCCTGCGCGCGTGAGTTTAGCGGTGCTAGTTGACCGTGGACATAGAGAATTGCCTATCCGTCCAGATTACGTTGGGAAAAATATCCCAACTAGCCGTTCTGAAGAAATCATCGTAGAGATGACAGAACTTGATGGCCAAGACAGAGTTCTGATTACTGAAGAAGCTTAGAAAGCTGAAGGAGTAGCCATGTCAGAAATCAACAAGCACTAAACCATGTGGTTTCTATGGAAGACCTCACTGTCGATCAAGTGATGAAATTGATCAAACGAGGAATCGAGTTTAAAAACGGAGCCCAACTTCCCTACGAGAACAAACCTATCGTGTCTAATCTCTTCTTTGAAGATTCTACACGGACACATAAGTCCTTTGAAGTGGCAGAGATTAAGCTAGGGTTGGAGCGACTGGACTTTGATGTGAAAACTAGTTCGGTCAATAAGGGTGAGACACTGTATGATACCATCTTGACCCTATCTGCTCTAGGAGTAGATGTCTGTGTGATTCGCCACCCAGAGGTTGACTATTACAGAGAGTTGATTGAGAGTCCGTCGATTACAACTTCTATTATCAATGGTGGTGATGGTTCGGGACAACATCCTAGCCAGAGCTTGCTTGATTTGATGACTATTTATGAGGAATTTGGCCACTTTGAGGGTCTCAAGGTTGCTATTGCTGGTGACTTGGACCACTCACGCGTTGCCAAATCCAATATGCAGATTTTGAAACGCTTGGGAGCTGAACTGTTCTTTGCAGGACCTGAGAAATGGAGAAGTCAAGAGTTTGCGGACTATGGACAGTTTGTAACTATTGATGAGATTGTTGATCAGGTGGATGTTTTGATGTTACTCCGCGTTCAACATGAACGCCATGATAGTGGAGCCGTTTTTTCAAAAGAAGACTACCATGCTCAACACGGTTTGAACCAAGAACGCTATAATCGCTTAAAAGAAACAGCAATCATTATGCATCCTGCTCCAGTGAATCGAGATGTGGAAATTGCTGACCACTTAGTTGAAGCTTCAAAATCACGCATTGTCCAACAAATGACCAATGGTGTCTTTGTTCGGATGGCAATCTTAGAATCCGTGTTGGCGAGTAGAAACGCCAACTAAAACACAAGACGTTAAAAGACGCCAGTGAGCGTCCACGAGAGGTGAAAATATGACAAAAAGACTTCTAGTATTAGAAGATGGCACAGTTTTTGAAGGCAAGGCCTTCGGAGCAGACATTGATGTAACAGGTGAGATCGTCTTTAACACAGGGATGACTGGCTACCAAGAATCCATTACAGACCAGTCTTATAATGGACAAATCTTGACCTTTACCTATCCTTTGGTGGGAAATTATGGAATTAACCGTGATGATTACGAATCCATCATTCCAACTTGTAAAGGAGTTGTCGTTTTCGAAGAGGCGCGTCGAGCTAGTAACTGGCGCAACCAAATGACCTTGGATGAATTTTTGAAAGCTAAGAAAATTCCTGGTATTTCAGGGATTGATACGCGTGCCCTTACCAAGATTATCCGTAAGCACGGTACTATGCGTGCAACCTTGACTCACGTTGGGGACAGCATGGACCATGTGACGGATCAGCTCCAAGCAACAGTCTTGCCGACAGACAATATCAAGCAGGTTTCTACTAAAACTTCCTACCCAGCTCCTGGAGTTGGTTTGAGTGTGGTCTTAGTAGACTTTGGTCTCAAGCACTCAATCTTACGTGAACTTTCTAAGCGTAACTGTAACGTGACCGTCGTTCCGTATTCAACAACGGCAGAAGAAATTCTCCACCTCAATCCTGATGGAGTTATGTTGTCAAATGGTCCAGGTAACCCAGAAGACGTTCCAGAAGCACTGGACATGATTCGTGGTGTGCAAGGGAAAATTCCAATCTTCGGAATTTGTATGGGGCACCAACTCTTTGCCATGGCAAACGGGGCTAAGACTTATAAGATGAAATTTGGACACCGTGGATTTAACCATGCAGTACGTGAGATTGCTACAGGCCGTGTAGACTTTACTAGCCAGAACCACGGTTATGCAGTCAGCCGTGAGGACTTGCCAGAGCATTTGATTATTACTCACGAAGAAATCAATGACAAGTCAGTTGAAGGTGTGCGTCACAGATACCAACCAGGTTTCTCTGTTCAATTCCACCCAGACGCAGCTCCTGGGCCACACGATGCTAGTTATCTCTTTGACGAATTTATCGAGATGATGGAAGCATTTAAACAATCGAATTAAGCTCGTCGGAGAATTTATGGAATTGAACACGGACGGAAAGCTTAGAATTTAGATAAACCAAGGAAGGATTTCTATCCTTGGTTTCCTAAAATTCAGTCGCTTTCTTATCGTCCTTTGTATCTTATTTAATGGCAACCCGAGAGTTGCTGAATAGAAAGGCAGGTCATTTTTTTAGTCGCTATCAGGCGAACTAGAAAATCCCTGCACTAGATTTTTTATCGAAAATGATCGTTTCTCTAAAAAATCGTCGGAGAATTTATTTAATGTCGCTCTGTGAGGCGACGAATAGAAAGGAGAAGATACATTGTTCGCGAAAGTGAACACGCCCTAAGAACTGTGTGAAAAAGATAAACATCGTCTTGACGCTAAAGGCGTCTGCACCGAGTTTCCTATTTTCACTGTGTTCTTTACGGGCTTTGTATCATAAACTATGCCTAAACGTACTGATATTCAAAAATTATGGTGATTGGTTCTGGTCCGATTATTATTGGTCAGGCTGCTGAGTTTGACTATGCGGGGACCCAGGCCTGCTTGTCTTTGAAAGAGGAAGGTTATGAAGTTGTCTTGGTGAACTCAAACCCTGCCACCATCATGACGGACAAGGAGATTGCGGACAAGGTCTACATCGAGCCAATCACACTTGAGTTTGTAACTCGTATTCTCCGTAAGGAACGTCCAGATGCTTTGCTTCCAACTCTTGGAGGTCAGACAGGACTCAACATGGCCATGGAATTATCTAAAAATGGTATTCTCGATGAGCTTGGTGTCGAACTTCTCGGTACTAAACTGTCTGCTATTGACCAAGCTGAGGACCGTGACCTCTTTAAACAATTGATGGAAGAGCTTGAGCAACCAATTCCAGAATCTGAAATTGTCAACACAGTGGAAGAAGCTGTTGCCTTTGCGGCGTCAATCGGCTATCCTGTTATCGTTCGTCCAGCCTTTACCCTAGGTGGTACTGGTGGTGGTATGTGTGCCAATGAGGAAGAACTACGTGAAATTGCTGAAAATGGGTTGAAACTGTCACCTGTTACCCAATGTTTGATTGAACGTTCCATTGCTGGTTTCAAGGAAATCGAGTACGAAGTGATGCGCGATTCAGCTGACAATGCCCTCGTTGTTTGTAACATGGAAACTTTGACCCAGTGGGAATCCACACAGGGGATTCCATCGTATTTGCTCCTGCGCAAACCATGTCGGACTATGAAAACCAAATGCTCCGTGACGCGAGCTTGAGCATTATTCGTGCCCTCAAGATTGAAGGGGGCTGTAACGTTCAGCTAGCCCTTGATCCACACAGCTTCAAGTACTATGTCATCGAAGTAAACCCTCGTGTATCGCGTTCTTCAGCACTTGCTTCAAAGGCGACAGGTTATCCGATTGCCAAATTGGCTGCCAAGATTGCCGTTGGTTTGACCTTGGATGAGGTCATCAACCCAGTCACTGGTTCAACCTATGCCATGTTTGAACCAGCCCTTGACTACGTCGTTGCGAAAATTCCACGTTTCCCATTTGATAAATTTGAGAAAGGTGAACGTCGTCTTGGTACTCAGATGAAGGCAACTGGAGAAGTCATGGCCATCGGTCGGAACATCGAGGAATCTCTTCTAAAAGCCTGTCGTTCACTTGAAATTGGGGTTCACCACAATGAAATGCCTGAACTGGCAACCGTTTCGGATGATGCCTTGATTGAAAAGGTTGTGAAAGCCCAAGATGACCGTCTCTTCTACGTATCAGAGGCCATTCGCCGTGGTTACACACCAGAAGAAATTGCTGAATTGACTAAGATTGATATCTTCTATCTGGATAAACTCTTGCACATCTTTGAAATTGAGCAAGAATTAGGTGCCCATCCACAAGATCTAGAAGTCTTGAAAACAGCTAAACTCAATGGATTTTCAGACCGTAAGATTGCAGAACTCTGGAAAACGACAGCTGACCAAGTTCGCCAACTTCGCTTGGAAACAAGATTGTCCCAGTTTACAAGATGGTCGATACCTGTGCAGCGGAGTTTGACTCTGAAACACCATACTTCTATTCAACATATGGATGGGAAAATGAGTCTATCAAGTCTGATAAGGAATCTGTCCTTGTCCTAGGTTCAGGTCCAATCCGTATCGGTCAAGGGGTTGAATTCGACTATGCAACTGTTCACTCTGTTAAGGCGATTCAGGCTGCTGGCTACGAAGCCATCATCATGAACTCAAACCCAGAGACAGTTTCAACAGACTTCTCTGTATCTGATAAACTCTACTTTGAACCATTGACATTTGAAGATGTGATGAATGTCATTGATTTGGAACAACCAAAAGGAGTCATCGTTCAGTTTGGTGGTCAAACAGCTATCAACCTTGCGGAGCCCTTGGCAAAAGCAGGTGTGACCATCCTTGGTACCCAAGTAGCTTACTTGGACCGTGCCGAAGACCGTGACCTCTTTGAACAAGCCCTTAAAGACTTGGATATTCCACAGCCACCAGGACAAACAGCTACCAATGAAGAAGAAGCGGTGCTTGCAGCTCGCAAGATTGGTTTCCCAGTCCTTGTTCGCCCATCTTATGTCTTGGGTGGACGTGCCATGGAAATCGTAGAAAACGAAGAAGACCTCCGTTCTTACATGCGTACCGCTGTTAAGGCTAGTCCAGACCACCCAGTTCTTGTTGACTCTTACATCGTTGGGCAAGAGTGTGAAGTTGATGCCATTTCAGATGGAAAAAATGTCCTCATCCCTGGTATCATGGAGCATATCGAACGTGCTGGTGTCCACTCAGGTGACTCAATGGCGGTTTATCCACCACAAACCTTGTCGCAAAAGGTGCAGGAAACCATCGCAGACTATACTAAACGCCTAGCAATCGGCCTCAACTGTCTTGGGATGATGAACATCCAGTTTGTCATCAAGGATGAAAAAGTCTATGTTATTGAGGTCAATCCACGTGCCAGCCGTACAGTGCCATTCCTTTCTAAGGTAACTAATATTCCTATGGCTCAGGTAGCGACTAAGCTCATTCTTGGGCAAAGTCTTGAAGAACTTGGCTACCAAGATGGACTTTATCCTGAAAGTACTCGCGTTCATATCAAGGCACCAGTCTTCTCCTTTACGAAACTAGCTAAGGTAGATAGCTTGCTCGGTCCTGAAATGAAGTCAACAGGGGAAGTTATGGGTTCTGATACTACTTTGGAAAAAGCTCTCTACAAGGCTTTTGAAGCTTCTTACCTACACTTGCCAACCTTTGGGAATGTGGTCTTTACCATCGCTGATGATGCCAAAGATGAAGCCTTGGACTTGGCTCGTCGTTTCCAAAATATCGGTTATGGTATCCTTGCGACAGAAGGGACAGCAGCCTTCTTTGCTAGTCATGGACTTCAAGCTCAACCTGTTGGTAAGATTGGTGACGATGAACAAGATATCCCAAGCTTTGTCCGCAAAGGGAAATCCAAGCGATCATCAATACTGTCGGAACCAAACGAACTGCTGACGAAGATGGTGAGCAAATCCGTCGTTCAGCCATTGAACACGGTGTACCACTCTTTACAGCTCTAGATACAGCTAATGCCATGCTCAAGGTGCTAGAAAGCCGTAGTTTTGTCACAGAAGCGATCTAGTTGAGAAAGAATTTTCACAGTTTTAAAGCCAGCGTCAGAAAACGCTGGCTTTTGCAATACAGCTATTGTCTATTTCAACCATCATTCTTTCCTTAAGAATCATTCTAAATTGTGATATAATAAGGGAGAATTGAAAATAGGAAACTATTTTCATGATATTTTCAAAAATCCCATTAAGAAAATAGGTAAAGACAGATTAGAAAGTGTAAAATTCCGATGTCTTCTTACAAAAAAGTCTCTCTTTCTGAGATCAACCAATCTATTGAAACTCCCAATAACAATCATTTTTGGCAAAATCTAAAAGCATTTTTAGGACCTGGAGCACTTGTAGCAGTTGGTTATATGGATCCTGGAAACTGGATTACCAGTGTGGTTGGTGGTGCTTCCTACAAATATAGTCTTTTATTTGTTATTTTAATTTCATCCATCATTGCCATGCAACTACAACAGATGGCTGGGAAGCTCGGTATCGTAACTAAGATGGACCTAGCACAGGCAACGGCACATCATGCTCCCAAGTGGCTTCGTTATAGTTTATGGGTGATTTTAGAATTAGCTTTAATGGCGACCGACTTAGCTGAGATTCTAGGCTCAGCGATTGCCTTAAATCTTTTATTTAAAATACCGATTATGATTGCTATCCTTCTAACCGTTTTAGATGTATTTTTGTTACTTTTATTGATGAAATTTGGTTTCAAAAAAATTGAAGCCATTGTTACGACCCTTATTTTAACCATATTAGCCATCTTTACCTATCTTGTGGCCTTATCCAATCCAAGTATCCAGGGGATTATTGGTGGTTATTTACCAACTTCAACTTTATTTGAAACACCGTTACCAGGTCATGAAAGTCAATTGACCTTGGCTCTAGGAATTGTGGGAGCGACAGTCATGCCCCATAATCTCTATCTTCATTCATCCCTATCCCAAACAAGGAAAATCAATCACAAAGATAAGAAGGATGTTCGAAAAGCCGTGCGTTTTATGACATGGGATTCAAATCTTCAGTTGTCCCTAGCCTTTATTGTCAATTCCTTGCTTCTTATTTTAGGGGCATCTCTCTTTTTTGGTCATGCATCTGAAATTTCGGCATTCTCCCAAATGTACAATGCTTTACAGGATTCGACAATAGCAGGAGCGATAGCCAGCTCAACTCTGTCAACTTTATTTGCCCTAGCCCTCTTAGCAAGTGGACAAAATTCGACCATTACAGGTACTTTAACAGGACAGATTGTCATGGAAGGTTTCTTGCATCTGAAATTGCCTCAGTGGATTATTCGTATCGGTACCCGTATTTTTGCCTTGCTACCTGTGATTATAGTCGCCGTCTTGTTTGGACATCAAGAAAAAACCTTGGATCAGTTATTGGTCTATTCACAGGTCTTTCTGTCAATCGCTCTTCCGTTTTCAATCTTCCCCTTAATTTATCTGACCTCTAAGAAGTCACTGATGGGAGAATTCACCAATGCCAAGTGGAATACAATCCTAGGTTACGCAGTTTCAATCATCTTAACCATTCTCAATATCAAGCTTCTTTTCGATATTTTTTAAACTTGTTCAAATTAGTTCTCGGCACTAGCTTGAAGCTTGATACTGAGATAATAGTAGTGATTGGTTCATAAAAAGAAGTACAAAAAAAGAACAGTGGTAACTGTTCTTTTTATGATTATTTGAGACCGTATTTTTTGTTGAAACGATCCACGCGTCCATCTGCTTGAGTGAACTTTTGACGTCCAGTGTAGAATGGGTGTGAGTCTGATGAAATTTCCACACGGATCAATGGGTAAGTTTCGCCTTCGAACTCAACAGTTTCGTTAGAGCGTTTTGTTGAACCGCTAAGGAATTTGTAACCAGTAGTTGTGTCCATGAAGACAACTGGGCGATATTCTGGATGGATATCTTTTTTCATTTTGCAATATTTCCTTTCTGCCATGGTCTCTTTGCGAGCCATAGATTGTTACCATACTAGTCTATCAGATTCTGATAAGTTTGGCAAGTATTTTATCAGTTTTTAAGCAAGTTTTTTAACTTTTGATAGATGATTTCGTTTTCTTCTAGACTATAAGAATTGGCTCCACTTGCCAGAGGATGGCCACCTCCGTCATGTTCTTTGGCAATTTCATTGATAGGGGTAATTTTACTGCGCATACGCACACGGAAGTGACCATCAGCTTGTTCAACAAAGATAGCCCAAGTCTTAACAGTATCAATTCGACCAGGTGCTCCGACAATTGCTGCTGTTTCAGCGTCGGTAACATTGTACTGTTTCAAGATTTCTTGACTGAGAAGAACGCGAGCAGCTCCGTTTTCATCAACTTCTAGATGGTCGTAGATGTAGCCTTGAAGTTTTGCAATCTTATAGCTAATGGTATCCATCTTGCGTGTCAAACTTGCAAAGTCAAAGTTATACTCTCTCAAGGAAGAAGCGATACGAAGGGTTCGGGCAGTGGTAGAAGGATAAAGGAAACGCCCTGTATCCCCAACGATACCTGCAAATAGGAGTTCAGCAGCTTGAACCGACAGGTTTAGTTGAGTATTTTCTGCAAATAGGGCAATCATCTCACTAGCACTGCTTGAGCTAGTATCGACCCAAGACAAGTCACCGTATATATCATCGTTAGGATGGTGGTCAATCTTAATCAGGAAGTCACCTTGATGATAACGCTTATCATCGATACGAGCAGTATTGGCTGTATCACAGACAATGACAAGAGCTCCTTGGTAGTCACTGTCTTGCACAGTATCCATTTCTGCCATCCAAGTCAAAGTCGGTTCATTATAACCGACAGCTTTGATGGTCTTTTCTGGAAAATGGTGTGTGAGAAGAGCTTTCAAGCCCACTTGGCTCCCTAAGGCATCAGGGTCTGGTTTCATATGACGGTGAATGATAATGGTATTGTATTCTTTGATTTTCTCTAATATTTGCTGGCAAATTTCCATAAATAACCTCAATTCTTTCTCATTTCATTGTAGCACAAGAATTTTTATTTTTAAAATGAAAAAAGATATGATATAATGGAGAAAGATGAATTGAGGAGGACGTTATGGCATTAGCAAAAATTGTATTTGCCAGTATGACCGGTAATACCGAAGAAATTGCAGATATTGTAGCAGACAAATTACGTGACTTGGGCTTGGATGTCGATGTGGATGAATGTACAACTGTTGACGCTTCAGACTTCTTGGAGGCGGACATCGCAATCGTTGCGACTTATACTTATGGAGACGGAGAATTGCCAGATGAGATGATGGACTTCTACGAAGACTTAGCAGATCTCAACTTGAATGGCAAAATCTACGGAGTGGTCGGTTCAGGAGATACCTTCTACGACGAATTCTGTAAGGCTGTTGATGACTTTGATCGTGTTTTTGTAGCGACAGGAGCAGAAAAAGGTTCAGAGTGTGTTAAAGTGGATCTGTCTGCTGAAGATGAAGACATCGAACGCTTGGAACAATTCGCAGAAGAATTGGCTGCAAAAGTAGGATAAGAAACAAACTGCGCTGACTGGAAGGAGTCAGTGCAGTTTTTAGTAGTTAAACCAGATTCTACTAGCCTATTTGGTGGCTTTTTGATACAATAATTCAAATAAAGGAGGAGACACTATGGATTTAGATAATATTCGGCAAGAAATTGATCAAATCGACGACCAAATCGTTAATCTCCTAGAAGAACGAATGCATTTGGTTGAGGGAGTAGTTGCCTATAAGAAAGCATCTGGTAAGCCAATCTTAGATACTAAGAGAGAAGAAGTTATTTTTGATAAAGTCAGAAATCGAGTAGAAGATAAGCGCTATCAGGAGACCATTGTTGCGACTTTTTCAGATATTCTCAAACGTTCGCGTGATTATCAGGATCAAAACATCAAATGAAAAAAGAACAATTCTATCCGCTAGGGATTTTTTTAGCTGCTATGTCAGGTGGCCTTGTCCGCTATTTTGTATCTAGTCAGTTGCCAGCAAGTCCTGAATTTCCTTGGGGCACCCTCCTTGTCAACTATCTGGGCATTATCTTCCTGATCTATCTGGTGAAAGGCTATCTGGTCTATAAGGGAACTAGTAAAGGCTTGGTTTTGGCGCTGGGGACAGGATTTTGTGGTGGTCTGACAACCTTTTCTAGCCTAATGATTGATGCAGTAAAACTGCTTGATACCGGGCGTTATCTTAGTTTAGGCATTTACTTACTTTTGAGTATTGGTGGAGGTCTATTCTTGGCTTATGTTCTAGGGAGGAAGAAATGGTAATCGTTTATCTTGCAATCGCCTGCGGGTTCGGAGCCTTGGTGCGTTATTTCTTTTCCCGCTATAATCAAGTTTCTAAATTGCCACTAGGAACTCTCATAGCCAATCTTATAGGATGTTTTTTAATTGGCTTACTCTACAATCATGTGGAGTCCAAGGAAATCTATGCTATCCTAGCGACAGGTTTTTGTGGAGGGTTGACGACCTTTTCAACCTTGAATGATGAGCTACAAAGACTGTTAAGTGACAAGAAGGTGTTTTATAGCTATTTTCTCTTAACTTACATAGGCGGTTTACTAGCGATTTTTTTAGGAATTCTGCTATAAATTTCTTTACTTTTAGGTAGAAATTTGGTAAACTGTATCTTGTGTGTAATGGACGCACGAAAATACAGTTTATCCGCTGAGGAAGGTTCCTCAAGATTGACAAAGATAGGAGAATAAAATGAATCCATTAATCCAAAGCTTGACTGAAGGTCAACTTCGTACAGATATCCCATCATTCCGTCCTGGTGACACTGTTCGTGTACACGCGAAAGTTGTCGAAGGTAACCGTGAACGTATCCAGATTTTTGAAGGTGTTGTTATCGCACGTAAAGGTGCTGGCATCTCAGAAAACTACACAGTTCGTAAAATCTCTAACGGTGTAGGTGTTGAGCGTATCTTCCCAATCCACACTCCACGTGTTGAAAAGATCGAAGTTGTTCGTTACGGTAAAGTACGTCGTGCGAAATTGTACTACTTGCGTGCTCTTCAAGGTAAAGCAGCTCGTATCAAAGAAATCCGTCGTTAATTCGACTAAAAAACTCTGCTTACCCAGCAGGGTTTTTCTCTAGCTCCCTTAGTTCAATGGATATAACAACTCCCTCCTAAGGAGTAGTTGCAGGTTCGATTCCTGCAGGGGGCATAGAAACTATTGATTTTACTGGGTGTTTTAGGTGTTTCGCCCCAAATGACTATTGTGATGATGAAATGTTCATCTTCAATTTGCTGTTTAGAATCATCAATGTTTCTATTCAAACGGTTGATTTAATCAATAGTTTACCTAAGTTTTAGGAGGAGTTATAATTATGAATTTTGACGGAAAGGTTTTAGATTCATTTACTTTTCTAATTAAGTACACTTTAATACTAAGTGTTTTTTTATTACTACTTAAGAAATAAAAAAATAGAATTAAATTGAGAAATCCTTATTTTAGAAGTATCGATAAAATTTTTGAGCAAGTATTATTCAAGTTATTTTTTTCAAGTTTCATGACTTGCAATTCTATCCAAAAACTTAAGTTTATTTATAAAAAAATATGTTATTTGAGTTTTTTTGGGTGAAGGAATATATCCTGAAATATTAGAATCATATATTAAAAACTGAAGCTAAAAAAATCTTCTTATATAAAAAAACTCTTTAGCTCTAGTAATAGCTTTCTTTTGGAGGTAAAGAATTAAATACTCTAATTACTAATTTTAATAGTATTAGCGCTTATTTTAATTTCGAAAGTATAGGTATTTTCTTTAATAACATAGCTGTTCTTTTAAGTGATTCCGAAATTCGAAATACATTATTAATATTTTTTTAGCATCGATTGTTATTATCCTTATTTCCCTTTTTATTTCTATTCGCTGTTTTATTACTTGATAATACCTCTTTTATTAGAAAAATATAGTTTAAATAAGCAAGGCAAACATATAATAGAAGATGTGATAGCTTACTATAAAAACAACGAAAATTTAGAAAATTTCAACTCAAACGATTTCGTATTCACAGATGAGTACATCTCTTTATTAAATATTAGAATCATAAAGATTGAAAAGATGTACACAATCATTTTCCCTAAGAAACTTACAGAAAAAAGAAGCAAGTGTGAATGGAATATAGAAAATGTAAGAGGTAGACTTGAAATTCCTAATATACTTTTAAATAATCAGAAGTATACATTTATTTTTAAGAGAGAGTCAGAAAAATTCTATTCCAATCATAGATGATGTTAGATTTCAAAATGGTACTAGTGTAACAACAGTGGAATTAGAAAAAGTTAAAAAAATATTTGAAATACTATTTTTTTAGGTGCTGAAATTGAATTTAACAAATTTACATTTGTCGAAAAAAATGCTTTATAAATTCACGTTAAATAAAGAAAAATCCTACTATTTGGAGTAAAGTATTCAAATTTTTAAAATTTTTGGTTGTAGTCGTAGCAATGATTCTTTTTCTTTTTTTTGTAATTATGGTAGGATTATTTGTTATCGGAGATTATTTATTTTACATCTTCCTTATTCTTTATTTACTTTTAAAAATAGCTCAATATATTGTAAAAAAATTACTTAGCTAATATTAGTTTTATCAGAATTATTTTCTATTCTAAGCATTGTGCTTATCATAAATTTCAATGGATTTATCCTACTAGGTGTGACAGCCATGGCTACAGTTGTGCCTTTTAACCATTTTTTACTCGTTCCACTTTGGGAAGAGAAAAAAGCAATTGAAGCAGAGAATCCTGAATGGAAAGACCTTAGTATTAGTGGAGCCGAGGTCCCTTCGACAGAAGCAATTAAACGGAACATAACAACTGTTGGTAATATTGTTGACTTATTCTTACCGTTTGCTTTACTCTATAGGCCTGCTAATGTATATCAGAAGGTACCTACTGCCAATGAACTTTAGATACGGGATAATGATTTTTCAAGTACGATGGTATGTAAGCAAGTTCGCTATCTATAAGGAGTAAAAACGGTGTTCGCTATTTGTATTGATTCTATAGGTGACAAGTCAGGGACCTATAAGTTGTTAAGAAATTATTCATCCTTGCCTTTTTCTCTGATTCAAACCAGAATAAACAATCACGATACGTTCATGGAAGTGGATATTCTAGATCTGGATGAATTAAAAAAGGTTAGAGAATTAATCGGTCAGTTAACTGCCATTGGAACCATTGTTACCATTAAGGATTCGATCGGTATTATCAGTTTAGAAATACTAAATAATATTATTTCCACCTTTGAAGAGATTGCGACTGAAAGAGAAGAATTAGATGCTCTGATGTTTGAGGAGGAAGAGTGATTTGTTTTGCTAGTTTCTAAAGGTAACTCGTTTGTGACGAATTCAATATTCAAAAAGAACACCCCAGAAGTTAGAGTGTCATCTCTACCTTTTGGGGTGTCGTTTATTTTTTATGGTTAAGCATTTTACAGTACCCACGTACGGATAGCATGGGCGACGCCAGATTCGTCATTTGTTTTGGTGATATATTTGGCGATTTTTTTGAGTTCTGGATTTCCATTTTCCATAACAACGGGGTTACCCACGACTTCCAGCATGGCGCGGTCATTTTCTTCGTCCCCGATCGCCATGGTTTCATCTTTGGTTAATCCGAGTTTTTCAGCTAAGTGAGTAATGGCAGACCCCTTGTCTACATTCTTTTTAAGGAGTTCGAGGTAGAAAGGAGCTGATTTGTTAATAGAGTAGCGCTCGTAAAATTCGGCTGGTATCTTTTCAATCGCAGCATCGAGAATCTCTGGTTCATCGATAAACATACATTTGACAATTTCTTGCCAGCCATTTCTTCTGGGGTACGATAGAAGATGGGCATGCTGACGAGGGTTGATTCGTGAACTGTGTATTTTCCGATATTGCGATTGGCAGTATAGATACCGTCCTTGGTAATCGCGTGCATGTGAACACCGAGCTTGCGACTGAGAAATTCCATATCTAGATAATCCTCATAGGTCAAGGATTCGCTGATAATCTCATGGCCAGTAGCAGTTTCTTGAACAAGGGCACCGTTGAAGGTTACAACATAGTCACCCTCGTCTCTCAACTGCAAGTCGTCTAGAAGTTTGGCAACACCTGCGATAGGACGACCCGTTGCAATCACGACTTTGACACCAGCTTGTTTGGCATCTTGGATAGCAGAAAAGACTTCCGGAGTGATTTCCTTCTTACTGTTGACTAGGGTACCATCGATATCGACGGCGATTAGTTTAATACTCATATATTTCCTCTATTCGTTCTTATTTGGGGTAAAATGATCGTTCTCAATCAAGTGTAAAAATTGCTGGGTAATGCTTGCGAAGATGCTGTTTTGGTCCAACATTTCTTTTGGAAAATAGAAACGATTGTCACCGTGGCGGCTGCCAGCAAGGGATTGGACGATAGGAGACAGGCTAGAGAGTTCAGCCAGTTCTCCATTTTTTTGTAGAATCTCAATCTGTGTCCGTGGATTTTCAGATTCGGGACGATAGATATCATAAGGGAGGTCAAAGTTCTTATGAATAGCAGTGTAGTAGTCTGGATCAAAACCGATTTCTTCAACCAGTTGTCTCATGGTTGCGAGTTGGTCTTGGTCTTTTTCTGAAAGTAATGGATTTAAAGACCTTGCGGTTGACAAAACGTTGCGACAAGTCTGCGAGAATCTTGTCAGGACTGGTCATCCAGAGTTGGAAGTAGGTATTCATCACGCCATCATCCAGAGCTAGATAGTCAGATAGAGTAACTTTCTTTTCAAAAAAAGGTAGCAAATGTGGAGAAGTGCGTGCAAAGAAATCCTTATCCTCAGGATAGAGTTCCTTGGCGCGTTTGAGGAGATTCTGTAGGAGAACTTCCATGGCCCGTGTTGCTGGGTGGAAATAAACCTGCATATACATCTGGTAGCGGCTGAGAACATAGTCTTCGATGGCATGCATACCATTGCGCTGAAAGGCGATACCATTTTCGACAGGACGAATGACTCGGAGAATGCGAGTCAGGTCAAATTCCCCATATGATGCTCCTGTAAAATAGGAGTCGCGCAAGAGATAGTCCATACGGTCCGCATCAATCTGACTGGAAATGAGCTGTACGACCTGCTTGTTAGGGTAGGTATGGTCGATGACACTGGCAACTTTTTTTGGAAAGTCTGGTGCTACTTGTAACAGGACTTGGTGAATCTCTGTCTCAGGACTTTGGATGATTTCCTGAGTAATGGCCTCATGATCTGTATCAAAAAGATGTTCAAAAGTATGAGAGTAGGCACCATGCCCGAGGTCATGAAGGAGCGCAGCAGTCATGGTCAAAAGAGACTCAGCAGGATCCCATTCTTCAGGATATTTTTCTTCAAAAATCTCTGTAATGCGTCGTGCAATCTCATAGACTCCTAGACAGTGGGAAAAGCGACTGTGCTCCCCACCATGGAAAGTATAGCTGGAAGTTCCTAGCTGTTTGATACGGCGCAGACGTTGAAATTCCTTTGTATTGATCAAGTCATAGATGACCTGATTATTGACATGGATATAGTTGTGAACTGGGTCACGGAATACTTTTTCGTTCATATGACCATTATAGCAAAATCCTGCTCTTTTTGGTAAAATAGTAGGACAAGAGACAAGAAAGAGGATTTGATGTGAAGATTCGGATGCGAAATAGGATTCAGTTTGATGAACAGTTGGAAGTCGTTGACCAACTCTATGACGTGGAAGTGCATAAAAAGGGCGATTATAGCTATCTGCTTTTCTACAATGAGGAAAAGGAAAAAGTGGTTCTCAAGTTTCATGAAGAAGAACTGGTGATGACCCGTTTTTCCAATCCGAAGACTATTATGAGATTTCTAAAGGATAGTGATAGTTTAGCCTATATTCCGACTCCAATGGGAATGCAAGAGTTTATCATTCAAACGAATCACTACAAACTGGATGGGCAAAAGATTGAGCTCGCCTATCAACTGCAAAACCAAGAGGGACAACCCTTTGCCAGCTATCAATTAGAAATTACTTGGGGATAAGAAAAAGGTTGGCGAATGCCAACCTTATTTGATATAGAGTTCTTGATTTTTTAGGACAATTTCACGCACACTTGCGAATTTCTTGAGTTTTTTAAGTTCTTCAGGATGGGTTACGAGAGTGATTACATAGCCTTCTTTGCCCATGCGACCTGTACGTCCAGCGCGGTGAGTGTAAGTTTCCATGTCTCTAGGAATATCAAAGTTTACGACACATTCTAGGCTATCGATATCAATTCCGCGAGCCAGAAGGTCTGTTGCAAGAAGAAGAGTTAGTTGCTTGTTCTTAAACTTTTCTAAGATGACTTTTTCGAAATTTCACATTGACATCGCTAGCGAGGGAAACAGCTAAGATATCGCGATACTGTAGTTTTTTTCCTCCGCACTTCCAAGATCTGATAGGCTATTAAAGAAAACTAGTCCTCGGAAATCCTCTACATGAGCCAATTTTTCGTAGCATATCAACGCGGTGACGTTGGTCTACCTGCATGTAGAAATGTTGAATGTTGTCTAACTTTTGGTCAGAGAGATCAATGGTGCGCGTGTTGGGCGTAATCTTTTTTTGGTCAAACTTGGTCGTCGCACTCATGTAGATGAGTTGGTGGTCACGAGGTGCGTAGTGGGTGATTTTCTCAACAAAGTGAATCTGAGAATCATCGAGCAATTGGTCAAATTCATCCAGGATGATGGTTTCCACATTCATCATCTTGATTTTTTTCAATTTAATCAACTCAAAGATACGGCCAGGTGTTCCAATCAGAATTTCTGGTCCTTTTTTAAGACGTTCAATCTGGCGTTTTTGACTGGAACCTGATAAGAAGAGCTGAGCAGTCAAACCGATGGCCTCAGCCCACGTTTTACACACGTCAAAAATCTGTCCAGCAAGTTCCGTATTTGGTGCTAGAATCAAGAGTTGTTGGGCTTTTTTCTTTTTCAGTCTAAGAAGGCTTGGTAGGAGGTAAGCGAGGGTCTTACCAGTTCCTGTTGGGCTTACTCCCAGGAGGTTTTCTCCAGCAAGTATAGGCTCAAATAGTCGAGTTTGAATGGGGGTAAATTCTTGAAAACCGAGTTGGTCGCTCAGTTCTTGCCATTCAGTCGGTAGTTTGTTTTTCATTTTTCTGCCTCAAATCTAATGCCAGCAGTCTGGCGCATGGTATAGAGTAGCTCATGAATAGAACTTGCATCATCCAGCCAAGTCTGGTAAAGTTTTTGGTCTGGCTGCTGGATCATGTGTGCAAATGCAGCAACTTCCTCAGTCATCGTATGAGGAGCCTGTTGGATAGGGAGTTGAACTTGATTTCCTTGGTGGTTAGTAAAAATAGCTGAGCGGACATGCTCAATCGTGTTGAGGGTCAAGGTTCCATCTGCTGTGTAAATCTCACAAGGAAGATTGGAAGTGATGTTTCCCAGCTTTTATATGAACTTGAAAGTCAGGGTAGAAGAGGATACCGTCTCCATTTAGGTCAATGCTATTGTCAAGCTGTTGAGCCTGATAAGTCGCGTCTTGAGCTTTTCCAAAGAGGCGAACGGCAGCGTAGAGAGGATAAATCCCCAAGTCCATAAGGGCTCCACCAGCAAAACGGTCTGAAAAGACATTGGGAGTCTGTCCCGCCAACAAATCCGGCATCTTGGAAGAATACTTGGCATAGTTGAAATCTGCTCCCAGCACTTGCTTGTCTGCTAAAAAGTTTTTGATAGTAGTAAAGGCTTCCTCGTGGTAATTACGAGCTGCTTCAAAGAGAAAACAATTATTTTTCTCAGCTGTCTGTCTCAAATCCAGCCATTCTTGTGGCTGAGTGACAGCTGGCTTTTCAAGAATGACGTGCTTACCAGCAGACAAGGCAGCCTTGGCTTGTACAAAATGCAAGGAGTTTGGACTGGCGATATAGACTACATCAAAAGAAGATTTAAAGAAGTCTTCTAATTGATCAAAGAGTTGGATATCCTGATACTGAGAAGCAAAGGTTGCGGCTGTTTCTAGTTTTCTAGAATAGACAGTGACCAGCTGGTATTCTCCACTGGCATGGGCTGCTTCTATGAAATGGTGGCTGATAGCCCCTGTTCCGATGACACCTAATTTAAGCATAAATACTCCTTTTCCGACTTCAAATCCTTCCTTCATTATAACATAGAAAAGAAGGACTATCCAACAGATGGTAAAATTTTTCAAATGGACTACGCATTTTTAGGAGAAAGTGGTACAATATTTAGATAGGTAGATGAAATGAGAAGGGGGAGAAAATGAGATTATTACCAATAAGGAAAATATCACGTCAGTCTAAGCGACTAGCGCTTTTTTTGACTTTTTGCGCAGGATATGTCGATGCCTATACCTTTATCGTACGAGGAAATACCCTTGTCGCTGGACAGACTGGGAATGTCGTTTTTCTTTCTGTAGGACTCATTCAACAAAATGTATCGGATGCTAGTGCTAAAGTAATGACCTTGTTTTCCTTTATGATGGGTGTCTTTTTTCTGACACTGTATAAGGAAAAACTTCGAATTGTTAAAAAACCGATTTTGTCCTTGATTCCACTTGCAGTCCTGTCCCTAATTATAGGTTTTGTGCCGCAAACGGTTGATAATATCTATCTCGTACCGCCCTTGGCCTTTTGTATGGGACTGGTGACAACTGCTTTTGGAGAAGTGTCAGGTATTGCCTATAATAATGCTTTTATGACAGGGAATATCAAACGAACCATGTTGGCTTTTGGAGATTATTTTCGGACCAAGCATACGCCTTTTCTACGAGAGGGATTGATTTTTGTTAGCTTACTTAGCAGTTTTGTCTTCGGAGTTGTTTTTCAGCTTATTTGACGATTTACTATCAGGAGAAGACAATTCTAGGTGTTCCTCTTATGATGAGTATCTTTTACTTCAGTATGCTTTTTGCTTCTTGGAGAAAAAAAGGGAAAGAAAAAGCTTAAATTTGATTGATTTCGCTTGTAAGAAAAAAGAAGATATGCTATACTTGAAGAGTTGACTATGCACAATCCTGTGCAACCGCACGAACATCGTTGCTCACATAGTGAGTATAAAGTGGTTCGTCCCACGATGCTAGGCGAGTCTTCACAAAAATACGGGGAAACCCTAAAAATCATAGGAGGTGCATAATGAGCACATACGCAATTATCAAAACTGGCGGAAAACAAGTTAAAGTTGAAGTTGGTCAAGCAGTTTACGTTGAAAAATTGAACGTTGAAGCTGGTCAAGAAGTTACTTTTAACGAAGTTGTTCTTGTTGGTGGTGAAAACACTGTTGTCGGAACTCCACTTGTTGCTGGAGCTACTGTAGTTGGAACCGTTGAAAAACAAGGAAAACAAAAGAAAGTTGTTACTTACAAGTACAAACCTAAAAAAGGTAGCCACCGTAAACAAGGTCACCGTCAACCATATACAAAAGTTGTCATCAACGCGATCAACGCTTAATTTTAAGGAGAACACATGATACAAGCAGTCTTTGAGAGAGCCGAAGATGGCGAGCTGAGGAGTGCGGAAATTACTGGACACGCCGAAAGTGGCGAATACGGCTTAGATGTCGTGTGTGCATCGGTTTCTACGCTTGCCATTAACTTTGTCAATTCCATTGAGAAATTTGCAGGCTATGAACCAATCTTAGAATTAAACGAAGATGAAGGTGGCTATCTAAAGGTTGATATACCAGCGGATCTTCCTTCACACCAGAGAGAAATGACCCAGTTATTCTTCGAATCATTTTTCTTAGGTATGGCAAACTTATCGGAGAACTCTTCTGAGTTCGTCCAAACCAGAGTTATCACAGAAAACTAACACGGAGGAAAACATTATGTTAAAAATGACTCTTAACAACTTGCAACTTTTCGCCCACAAAAAAGGTGGAGGTTCTACATCAAACGGACGTGATTCACAAGCGAAACGTCTTGGAGCTAAAGCAGCTGACGGACAAACTGTAACAGGTGGATCAATCCTTTACCGTCAACGTGGTACACACATCTATCCAGGTGTAAACGTTGGACGTGGTGGAGACGATACTTTGTTCGCTAAAGTTGAAGGCGTAGTACGCTTTGAACGTAAAGGTCGCGATAAAAAACAAGTTTCTGTTTACCCAATCGCTAAATAAAAAGGTCCAGTGAACCTTTTTATCCCGAGCCTTGATATTTTAAGGTGAGGAAGCTAGAACTAGCATAAAATCAGGCTTTCTGAATTTTCGGAGAGCCTATTTTTTTGTTTTGATATCTATATTTAATTTAATAGAGAGTAGTTAGCTTTGAGTTTGTGATGGATATCTTTTCCTTTTTGGAAAAGTTCTGAAATATGGTATAATGAACAGATAGAGAAGTTGGGGGTAAAAGATGAACATTCAACAATTACGCTATGTTGTGGCCATTGCCAATAGTGGTACTTTCCGTGAAGCTGCTGAAAAGATGTATGTTAGTCAGCCGAGTCTGTCTATTTCTGTGCGCGATTTGGAAAAAGAGTTAGGCTTTAAAATTTTCCGTCGAACTAGTTCGGGAACGTTTTTGACACGTCGCGGTATGGAATTTTATGAGAAAGCACAAGAATTGGTCAAAGGCTTTGATGTTTTTCAAAATCAGTATGCCAATCCTGAGGAAGAAAAGGATGAATTTTCCATTGCCAGTCAGCACTATGACTTCTTGCCACCAACCATTACGGCCTTTTCAGAACGCCATCCTGACTACAAGAACTTTCGTATTTTTGAGTCTACTACGGTTCAAATCTTAGACGAAGTGGCGCAAGGACACAGTGAGATTGGGATTATCTACCTCAACAACCAAAATAAAAAGGGCATCATGCAACGGGTTGAAAAGCTTGGTTTAGAAGTTATTGAACTAATTCCTTTCCAGACTCACATTTATCTTCGTGAAGGGCATCCTTTAGCACAGAAAGAGGAATTGGTCATGGAGGATTTAGCTGATTTACCAACGGTTCGTTTTACTCAGGAAAAGGATGAGTACCTTTATTATTCGGAAAACTTTGTTGATACCAGTGCGAGCTCACAGATGTTCAATGTGACAGACCGTGCTACTTTGAATGGTATTTTGGAGCGGACAGATGCCTATGCGACTGGATCTGGATTTTTAGATAGTGACAGTGTTAATGGGATTACAGTCATTCGTCTCAAGGATAATCTAGATAATCGCATGGTCTATGTCAAACGGGAAGAAGTGGAGCTTAGTCAAGCTGGGACTCTTTTCGTAGAAGTCATGCAAGAATATTTTGATCAAAAGAGGAAATCATGAAAAAAAGAGGAATAGTAGCAGTCATTGTACTGCTTTTGATTGGGCTGGATCAGTTGGTCAAAAATTATGTTGTCCAGCAGATTCCACTGGGTGAAGTGCGTTCGTGGATCCCCAATCTCGTTAGCTTGACCTACCTGCAAAATAGAGGGGCAGCCTTCTCCATGTTACAAGACCAGCAGTGGTTTTTTGCTGTCATTACACTGGTCGTCATGGTAGGAGCCATTTGGTATTTACATAAACACATGGAGGATTCTCTCTGGTTGGTTTTTGGACTGACCCTGATAATAGCGGGAGGTCTGGGCAACTTTATCGACAGAATGAGTCAAGGTTTTGTGGTGGATATGTTTCACCTAGACTTTATCAACTTTGCGATTTTCAATGTTGCTGACAGTTATTTGACAGTTGGTGTCATTGTTCTATTGATTGCAATGCTTAAAGAGGAAGTAAATGGAAATAAAAATTGAAACTGGTGGGCAACGTCTAGACAAGGCTCTGTCGGACCTGACAGAATTGTCACGTAGTCTCGCGAATGAACAAATCAAGGCTGGACAAGTTTTGGTGAATGGGCAAGCCAAGAAAGCCAAATACACTGTCCAAGAGGGCGATGTGGTCACTTACCATGTGCCAGAACCGGAGGTTTAGAGTATGTGGCTGAGAATCTGCCGCTCGAGATTATCTACCAAGATGAGGATGTAGCCGTTGTTAACAAACCTCAAGGGATGGTGGTTCATCCGAGCGCCGGTCATACTAGCGGAACCTTGGTCAATGCCCTCATGTACCATATCAAGGACTTGTCAGGTATCAATGGTGTTCTGCGACCGGGTATCGTTCACCGTATTGATAAGGACACGTCTGGTCTCCTTATGATTGCGAAGAATGACGAGGCACACTTGGCACTTGCCCAAGAACTCAAGGATAAGAAGTCTCTACGTAAATACTGGGCGATTGTTCATGGCAATCTGCCCAATGATCGTGGTGTGATTGAAGCTCCGATTGGTCGTAGTGAAAAAGATCGTAAGAAACAGGCAGTGACTGCTAAAGGGAAGCCAGCAGTGACTCGTTTTCAAGTCTTGGAACGCTTTGGAGATTATAGTTTGCTAGAGTTGCAACTGGAAACAGGACGTACCCACCAAATCCGTGTTCATATGGCTTATATTGGCCATCCAGTCGCTGGTGATGAAGTCTATGGTCCTCGTAAAACTTTGAAAGGACATGGACAGTTTCTCCATGCCAAGACTCTAGGTTTTACTCATCCGAGAACAGGTAAAACCTTGGAGTTCACAGCAGATATTCCAGAGATTTTTAAAGAAACGCTGGAAAGATTGCGTAAAACTGAGAATAGATAAAAGAGTTGAGATGCCTTGTCTCAACCTTTTTCATTTCAAGTCTTTTCTATTTTAAAGTATTCATGTTATAATGGATAAATATGAAGAATCGGAGTGAGAATATGAAGTACAAACGAATCGTCTTTAAGGTGGGGACCTCCTCCTTGACAAATGAAGACGGGAGTTTATCAAGAAGTAAAGTAAAGGCAATTACCCAGCAATTGGCTATGCTGCATGAGGCTGGACATGAGTTGATTTTAGTGTCATCTGGGGCAGTAGCGGCAGGGTTTGGAGCTTTGGGTTTTAAAAAACGTCCGACCAAGATTGCAGATAAACAAGCTTCGGCTGCAGTTGGTCAGGGACTTTTGTTGGAGGAATACACAACCAACCTCCTCATGCGCCAGATCGTTTCTGCACAAATCTTGCTGACACAGGATGATTTTGTAGATAAACGTCGTTATAAGAACGCCCACCAGGCCTTGTCTGTATTGCTTCATCGTGGTGCAATCCCCATCATCAATGAAAATGACAGTGTCGTCATTGACGAACTCAAGGTGGGTGATAATGACACTCTGAGTGCCCAGGTAGCGGCTATGGTGCAGGCAGACCTTTTGGTTCTATTGACGGATGTGGACGGTCTCTATACTGGAAATCCCAACTCAGATCCAACAGCCAAACGTTTGGAGAAAATCGAGACTATCAATCGTGAGATTATTGATATGGCTGGAGGAGCAGGTTCGTCTAATGGAACTGGGGGCATGCTGACAAAAATCAAAGCTGCAACTATTGCGACGGAATCAGGTGTGCCAGTCTATATTTGCTCCTCCTTGAAATCGGATGCACTGATTGAGGCAGCGGAAGAGACTAGGGATGGTTCCTTCTTTGTTGCGCAAGAGAAGGGACTTCGTACCCAGAAACAATGGCTGGCCTTCTATGCTCAAAGTCAGGGAACGATTTGGGTAGATGGTGGAGCTGCAGAGGCACTTTCAAAAAACGGGAAAAGTCTCCTTTTATCAGGCGTAGTAGAAGTGGAAGGAAACTTCTCTTACCACGACATTGTAACAGTGGCTGATAAAGAAACAGGTCAATCTCTTGGAAAGGGACGTGTCCAATTTGGCGTCTCAGCCCTAGAAGATATGCTCCGTTCTCAAAAAGCTAAGGGAGTCTTGATTCACCGTGATGACTGGATTTCCATCACTCCTGAAATCCAGCTGCTCTTTACAGAATTTTAGAGGTGAACGATGGTAAGTACACAAGAACAATTTGAACAGGTACAGGCTGTTAAGAAATCAATCAATACTGCTAGTGAAGTAGTGAAAAACCAAGCCTTGCTAGCCATGGCTGATCAGTTATTGGCAGCTACTGAGGAGATTCTAGAGGCCAATGCCCTCGATATGGCAACGGCCAAGGGGAAAATCTCAGATGTTATGCTAGATCGTCTTTATTTGGATGAGAGACGTATAGAAGCGATGGCAAGAGGGATTCGTGAAGTGGTTGCTTTACCAGATCCTATTGGTGAAGTTTTAGAAACCAATCATCTTGAAAATGGCTTGGTTATTACTAAGAAGCGTGTGGCCATGGGAGTTATTGGTATTATCTATGAAAGTCGTCCAAATGTGACGTCTGATGCGGCTGCTTTGGCTCTCAAAAGTGGTAATGCGGTCGTTCTTCGTAGTGGGAAGGACGCCTACCAAACAGCTCATGCTATTGTTACAGCCTTGAAGAAGGGCTTGGAGACGACTACCATTCATCCAGAGGTGATTCAACTGGTGGAAGATACTAGTCGTGAAAGTAGCTATGCTATGATGAAGGCCAAGGGCTATCTAGACCTCCTCATTCCTCGTGGAGGAGCTGGTTTGATCAATGCAGTGGTTGAAAATGCTATCGTGCCTGTTATTGAGACGGGAACTGGAATTGTTCATGTTTATGTCGATAAGGATGCAGATGAAGACAAGGCTCTATCTATCATCAACAATGCTAAAACCAGTCGTCCTTCTGTTTGTAATGCCATGGAGGTCTTGCTAGTTCATGAAGACAAGGCAGCAAGCTTCCTTCCTCGCTTGGAACAAGTCCTGGTTGCAGAGCGTAAAGAAGCTGGACTGAAACCAATTCAATTTCGTTTGGATAGCAAAGCAAGTCAGTTTGTTTCAGGTCGAGAAGCTGAGGCTCAAGACTTTGACACTGAGTTTAGATTATATTCTAGCGGTTAAGGTTGTGAGCAGTTTAGAAGAAGCAGTTGCGCATATTGAAGCCCACAGTACCCATCATTCGGATGCCATTGTGACGGAAAATGCTGCAGCTGCAGCTTACTTTACAGATCAAGTGGACTCTGCCGCAGTTTATGTCAATGCCTCGACTCGTTTCACTGATGGTGGCCAGTTTGGTCTTGGATGTGAGATGGGGATTTCTACTCAGAAACTGCATGCGCGTGGTCCAATGGGCTTGAAAGAGTTGACCAGCTACAAGTATGTGGTTACTGGTAACGGACAGATAAGGGAGTAAGAGATGAAGATTGGATTTATCGGTTTGGGGAATATGGGAGCTAGCTTGGCTAAGGCTGTTGTGCAGGCCAAGACGGGTGCTCAGATTCTCCTTGCCAATCGTAGTCAAGCGAAAGTAGATGCTTTCATTGCCAACTTCGGAGGTCAGGCTTCTAGCAATGAAGAAATTTTTGCAGAAGCAGATGTGATTTTTCTAGGAGTTAAGCCTGCTCAGTTCTCAGATTTACTTTCTCAATATCAGGCCATCCTTGAAAAGAGAGAAAGTCTTCTTTTGATTTCCATGGCAGCTGGATTGACTTTGGAAAAACTGTCCAAATTTCTGCCGACCCATCACCGAATCATTCGCATCATGCCCAATACTCCAGTGGCTATCGGCCAAGGAGTGATTAGTTATGCCATGTCAGCAAACTGTCGTGCTGAGGACAGGGAGCTCTTTTGTCAGCTTTTAGCCAAGGCTGGTCTTTTGGTTGAGCTGGGAGATGGCTTAATCGATGCGGCGACAGGTCTCGCAGGTTGTGGACCAGCTTTTGTCTATCTCTTTATCGAGGCTTTGGCAGATGCGGGTGTACAGACAGGATTGCCACGAGAAATAGCTTTAAATGGCAGCCCAAACAGTAGTCGGCGCTGGACAAATGGTCCTCGAAAGTCAACAACATCCTGGAGTATTGAAAGATCAAGTTTGCAGCCCAGGAGGTTCGACTATCGCGGGTGTAGCAAGTCTGGAAGAACATGCCTTTAGAGGTACAGTCATGGACGCAGTTCAGCAAGCCTATAAACGAACGCAAGAATTAGGTAAATAAGAGGTTGGATGACTTCCAGCCTCTTTTATGGTCGATTGAATGGAGAAGACACAAAAAGATTGTCACAAAAACCTATTTTTTTGATAGAATAGAAGGTAGAAAAAAAGAAATGAGTTAGACATGTCAAAAGGATTTTTAGTCTCTCTTGAGGGACCAGAGGGAGCAGGAAAAACCAGTGTTTTAGAGGCTCTTCTCCCAATTTTAGAGGAAAAAGGAGTAGAGGTACTGACGACCCGTGAGCCTGGCGGAGTCTTGATTGGTGAGAAGATTCGGGAAGTGATTTAGATCCAAGTCATACTCAGATGGATCCTAAAACGGAACTCCTTCTCTATATTGCCAGTCGTAGACAGCACTTGGTAGAAAAAGTTCTCCCAGCCCTTGAAGCTGGTAAGTTGGTCATTATGGACCGCTTCATCGATAGTTCTGTTGCTTATCAGGGATTTGGCCGTGGCTTGGATATTGATGCCATTGATTGGCTCAATCACTTTGCGACCGATGGTCTCAAACCTGATTTGACACTTTATTTTGACATCGAGGTGGAAGAGGGGCTGGCTCGCATTGCTGCAAATAGTGATCGCGAGGTCAATCGTTTGGACTTAGAAGGTTTGGACTTGCACAAGAAAGTCCGTCAAGGCTACCTTTCTCTTCTGGACAAAGAAGGAAATCGCATTGTCAAGATTGATGCGAGTCTTCCTTTGGAGCAAGTAGTGGAAACGACCAAGGCTGTCTTGTTTGAGAGAATGGGATTGGCAAAATGAAACAAGATCAACTAAAGGCTTGGCAGCCAGACCAGTTTGACCGCTTTGTCCGTATCCTAGAACAAGACCAGCTCAATCACGCCTATCTCTTTTCAGGTTTCTTTGGAAGCTTGGAAATGGCGCAGTTTTTGGCTAAGAGCCTCTTTTGTACGGATAAAGTGGGCGTTCTACCATGTGAGAAATGCCGAAACTGCAAGCTGATTGAACAGGAAGAATTTCCCGATGTTACTTTAATCAAGCCAGTCAATCAGGTCATCAAGACAGAACGGATTCGGGAATTGGTGGGCCAGTTTTCTCAAGCAGGGATTGAAAGCCAGCAACAGGTTTTTATTATCGAGCAGGCGGAGAAAATGCACCCCAACGCAGCTAATTCTCTGCTCAAGGTCATCGAAGAGCCCCAGAGTGAGGTTTATATTTTCTTCTTGACCAGCGATGAGGAAAAGATGTTGCCAACTATCCGGAGTCGGACCCAGATTTTCCACTTTAAAAAGCAAGAAGAAAAGCTTATCCATCAATTAGAACAAGCAGGTCTGGTCAAGAAAAAAGCAACTTTCTTAGCCCAGTTTTGTCAATCACGAGCTGAAGCTGAAAAGTTGGCAAATCAGGCAAGTTTTTGGACCTTGGTGGATGAGAGTGAACGCTTGCTGACCTGGTTATTAGCTAAGAAAAAAAGAAAGTTATCTCCAAGTTGCTAAATTAGCCAGCTTGGCAGATGACAAGGAAAAACAAGATCAGGTTTTGCGAATCCTCGAAGTGCTTTGTGGGCAGGATCTCTTGCAAGCAAGGATTCGACAGATTTTACAAGATTTGCTAGAAGCTAGAAAAATGTGGCAGGCTAATGTCAGCTTTCAAAATGCCATGGAATATCTGGTCTTGAAAGAAATATAAACTCAAAAAAGGATAAAGAAAGGAAAGGGCTGTTTTATGGACAAAAAAGAATTATTTGACGCGCTAGACGATTTTTCCCAACAGTTATTGGTGACCTTGGCCGATGTGGAAGCCATCAAGAAAAATCTCAAGAGCCTGGTAGAGGAAAATACAGCTCTTCGCTTGGAAAATAGTAAGTTGCGCGAACGCTTGGGCGAGGTGGAAGCAGATACCCCCGTCAAGGCTAAGCATGTTCGTGAAAGCGTCCGCCGAATCTATAAAGACGGGTTTCACGTATGTAATGATTTTTATGGACAACGCCGAGAGCAGGACGAAGAATGTATGTTCTGTGACGAGTTGTTATATAGGGAGTAAGCATGCAGATTCAAAAAAGTTTTAAGGGACAATCTCCCTATGGCAAGCTTTACCTAGTAGCAACGCCGATTGGCAATCTAGATGACATGACCTTTCGTGCCATCCAGACTCTAAAGAAGTGGACTGGATTGCTGCTGAGGACACCCGTAACACGGGGCTTTTGCTCAAGCATTTTGACATTTCCACCAAGCAGATCAGTTTTCACGAGCACAATGCCAAGGAAAAAATTCCTGATTTGATTGGTTTCTTGAAAGCAGGACAAAGTATTGCTCAGGTATCCGATGCAGGTCTGCCTAGTATCTCAGATCCTGGGCATGATTTGGTCAAGGCAGCTATTGAGGAAGAAATCGCAGTTGTTACCGTTCCAGGTGCCTCTGCAGGAATTTCTGCCTTGATTGCCAGTGGCCTAGCGCCACAGCCACATATCTTTTACGGTTTTTTACCGAGAAAATCAGGCCAGCAAAAGCAATTTTTCGACTTAAAAAAAGATTATCCAGAAACTCAGATTTTCTATGAATCACCCCACCGTGTATCAGATACATTGGAAAATATGCTAGAAGTCTACGGTGACCGCTCGGTAGTCTTGGTCAGGGAATTGACCAAAATCTATGAAGAATACCAACGAGGAAAGATTTCAGAGCTACTAGAAAGTATTGCTGAAACGCCACTCAAGGGCGAATGCCTTCTCATCGTTGAAGGTGCCGGTCAGGATGTGGAGGAAAAGGACGAGGAGGACTTGTTTTCAGAAATCCAATCTCGTATCCAGCAAGGCATGAAGAAAAATCAAGCCATTAAGGAAGTTGCGAAACTCTACATGTGGAATAAAAGTCAACTCTATGCTGCCTACCACTATTGGGAAGAAAATCAAGAAAATGACTAAACAGGGAAGTTTGCCTTCTTCCCTTTTTTTGTTATACTAGTAAAAGAAAAATTAGAAAGATTTATGGGTGCCAAACAATCCAGGGGCTTGTTTGGATATGGACTGATGTTCCACCCAAAGAGGTATTAGTGTCGTGTCTCAATCTTATATCAATGTTATCGGAGCAGGTTTGGCAGGGTCTGAAGCAGCCTACCAAATCGCAGAACGTGGTATTCCAGTTAAACTCTATGAAATGCGTGGTGTCAAATCAACTCCTCAGCACAAAACAGACAATTTTGCTGAGTTAGTTTGTTCCAATTCTCTTCGTGGGGATGCCCTGACAAATGCTGTTGGGCTCCTCAAGGAAGAAATGCGTCGCTTGGGTTCTGTTATCTTGGAATCAGCAGAAGCTACACGTGTTCCTGCAGGCGGAGCCCTTGCGGTGGACCGTGATGGTTTCTCTCAAATGGTGACTGAAAAAGTGGCCAATCACCCCTTGATTGAAGTGGTTCGTGATGAAATTACAGAATTGCCGACGGATGTTATTACGGTTGTCGCTACTGGTCCTTTGACCAGCGATGCCCTAGCTGAGAAGATTCATGCCCTTAATGATGGGGATGGATTCTATTTCTATGACGCGGCGGCGCCGATTATCGATGTCAATACCATCGATATGAGCAAGGTCTATCTCAAGTCTCGTTATGACAAGGGAGAGGCGGCCTACCTCAATGCTCCAATGACCAAGCAAGAGTTTATGGATTTCCATGAAGCCTTGGTCAATGCGGAAGAAGCACCGCTGAATTCGTTTGAAAAAGAAAAGTACTTTGAAGGTTGTATGCCTATCGAAGTCATGGCTAAGCGTGGCATTAAAACCATGCTTTATGGTCCCATGAAGCCAGTCGGTTTGGAGTATCCAGAAGACTACACAGGACCTCGTGATGGCGAATTTAAACCCCTTATGCAGTTGTTCAACTTCGTCAGGACAATGCGGCTGGTAGCCTCTACAATATAGTTGGTTTCCAAACCCACCTCAAATGGGGAGAACAAAAGCGTGTCTTCCAAATGATTCCAGGTCTTGAAAATGCGGAGTTTGTCCGTTATGGGGTCATGCACCGCAATTCTTACATGGATTCACCAAATCTTCTTGAACAGACTTACCGTTCTAAGAAACAACCCAACCTCTTCTTTGCTGGTCAAATGACGGGTGTGGAAGGCTATGTTGAGTCAGCAGCCTCAGGCTTGGTTGCAGGTATTAACGCGGCTCGACTCTTCAAGGGTGAAAGTGAAGCTATCTTCCCAGAGACCACAGCGATTGGAAGTCTGGCTCATTACATCACTCACGCTGATAGCAAACATTTCCAACCAATGAATGTCAATTTCGGGATTATCAAGGAATTGGAAGGCGAGCGTATCCGTGATAAGAAGGCTCGTTATGAAAAAATTGCAGAGCGTGCTCTTACCGACTTAGAGGAATTTTTAACGGTTTAATTTTTTTCAAAGAATTGCTCATGATACTATAAAAATCTTAGAAATTGTGATAAAATAGGTAGGATAAAAAAAGGAGAGTAAAAATGGCGAACCCCAAGTATAAACGTATTTTAATCAAGTTATCAGGTGAAGCCCTTGCCGGTGAACGTGGCGTAGGGATTGATATCCAAACAGTTCAAACAATCGCAAAAGAGATTCAAGAAGTTCATAGCTTAGGTATCGAAATTGCCCTTGTTATTGGTGGAGGAAATCTCTGGCGCGGGGAACCTGCTGCAGAAGCAGGAATGGACCGTGTTCAGGCAGATTACACTGGAATGCTTGGGACCGTGATGAATGCTCTTGTGATGGCAGATTCATTGCAACAAGTTGGTGTCGATACGCGTGTACAAACAGCCATTGCCATGCAACAAGTGGCAGAACCTTATGTACGTGGACGTGCTCTTCGCCACCTTGAAAAAGGCCGTATCGTTATCTTTGGTGCCGGAATTGGTTCACCTTACTTCTCAACCGATACAACAGCGGCCCTTCGTGCAGCTGAAATCGAAGCGGATGCCATCCTTATGGCTAAAAATGGCGTAGATGGTGTTTACAATGCCGATCCTAAGAAAGACAAGACAGCCGTTAAGTTTGAAGAATTGACCCACCGTGACGTTATCAACAAAGGTCTTCGTATCATGGACTCAACAGCTTCAACCCTCTCTATGGACAACGACATTGACTTGGTTGTCTTTAACATGAACCAACCAGGAAACATTAAACGTGTCGTATTTGGTGAAAATATCGGAACAACAGTTTCAAACAATATCGAAGAAAAGGAATAAGAAAATTATGGCTAATGCAATTGTAGAAAAAGCTAAAGAGAGAATGACCCAGTCTCACCAATCACTTGCTCGTGAATTTGGTGGTATCCGTGCCGGTCGTGCCAACGCAAGCTTGCTAGACCGTATCCATGTAGAATACTATGGAGTCGAAACTCCTCTTAACCAAATCGCTTCAATTACCATTCCAGAAGCGCGTGTCTTGTTGGTAACACCATTTGACAAGTCTTCATTGAAAGACATCGAACGTGCCTTGAACGCTTCTGATCTTGGTATCACACCAGCTAATGACGGTTCTGTGATCCGCTTGGTTATCCCAGCTCTTACAGAAGAGACTCGTCGTGACCTTGCCAAAGAAGTGAAGAAGGTCGGTGAAAATGCTAAAGTGGCTATCCGCAATATCCGTCGTGATGCTATGGACGAAGCTAAGAAACAAGAAAAAGCAAAAGAAATCACTGAAGACGAATTGAAGACTCTTGAAAAAGATATTCAAAAAGTAACAGACGATGCTGTGAAACACATCGACGACATGACTGCCAATAAAGAAAAAGAAATCTTGGAAGTCTAAAAATAAACAGAAAAACTCAGTTGGCATTGCTGGCTGAGTTTTATTCGAAAGAAGGAAATATGAATACAAATCTTGCAAGTTTTATCGTTGGACTCATCATCGATGAAAATGACCGTTTTTACTTTGTGCAAAAGGATGGTCAGACCTATGCTCTTGCCAAGGAAGAAGGTCAACATACAGTAGGGGATACGGTCAAAGGTTTTGCCTACACGGATATGAAGCAAAAACTCCGCTTGACCACTCTAGAAGTGACTGCCACTCAGGATCAATTTGGCTGGGGAACGGTAACGGAAGTTCGTAAGGACTTGGGTGTTTTTGTCGATACCGGTCTACCTGATAAGGAAATCGTTGTGTCACTCGATATCCTCCCTGAGCTCAAGGAACTCTGGCCTAAGAAAGGTGATAAACTTTACATCCGTCTTGAAGTGGACAAGAAAGACCGAATCTGGGGACTTTTGGCGTATCAGGAAGATTTCCAACGTCTGGCTCGTCCTGCATATAACAACATGCAGAACCAAAACTGGCCAGCCATTGTTTACCGTCTCAAGCTGTCAGGGACCTTTGTCTATCTGCCAGAGAATAACATGCTTGGTTTCATTCACCCAAGTGAGCGCTACTCAGAGCCACGTTTGGGGCAAGTGTTAGATGCGCGTGTCATCGGTTTCCGTGAAGTGGACCGTACCTTGAACCTATCCCTCAAACCACGTTCTTTTGAAATGTTGGAAAATGATGCTCAGATGATTTTGACCTACTTGGAAAGCAATGGCGGTTTCATGACTTTAAATGATAAGTCATCTCCTGATGATATCAAAGCAACCTTTGGTATTTCTAAAGGTCAGTTCAAGAAAGCACTCGGTGGCTTGATGAAGGCTGGCAAAATCAAGCAAGACCAGTTTGGTACAGAGTTGATATAGGGAGACTTATGAGAAAATCATTTTACACTTGGCTCATGACTGAGCGCAATCCTAAAAGTAACAGTCCCAAAGCCATCCTAGCAGACCTCGCTTTTGAAGAGTCGGCTTTTCCAAAACACACAGATGATTTTGATGAGGTGAGTCGCTTTTTGGAGGAACATGCCAGTTTCTCTTTCAACCTAGGGGACTTTGATGCCATCTGGCAAGAATACTTAGAACACTAGAGACAATGAGATGAAGCTAGTATTTTATTGTTCTCTTTGCTATAATAAAAAGAAATAAAAGGATTAGAGAGGTTCTTTATTTGAAGGAACATTCAATAGACATTCAACTAAGTCACCCAGATGACTTGTTCCATCTTTTTGGTTCCAATGAGCGCCATCTTCGTTTGATGGAAGAAGAGCTCGATGTGGTGATTCATGCCCGTACGGAGATTGTCCAGGTTTTGGGAGAAGAAGCTGCATGTGAGGAAGCCCGTCAAGTTATCCAAGCCTTGATGGTTTTGGTGAATCGTGGAATGACGGTTGGCACGCCAGATGTGGTGACGGCTATTAGCATGGTCAAAAACGATGAAATCGATAAGTTTGTCGCCCTTTACGAAGAAGAAATTATCAAGGACAATACAGGGAAGCCTATCCGTGTCAAAACACTGGGTCAAAAACTTTATGTGGACAGTGTAAAACAGCATGATGTGACCTTTGGAATTGGGCCTGCAGGGACAGGGAAGACCTTTCTTGCAGTGACTTTGGCAGTGACTGCCCTTAAACGTGGGCAAGTCAAGCGGATTATCCTGACTCGTCCAGCAGTGGAAGCAGGTGAGAGTCTAGGTTTCTTCCGGGTGATCTCAAGGAGAAGGTGGATCCTTATCTTCGACCAGTTTATGATGCCTTGTATCAGATTCTCGGCAAAGACCAAACGACTCGTCTCATGGAGCGTGAGATTATTGAAATTGCGCCCCTTGCTTACATGCGTGGTCGGACCTTGGACGATGCTTTTGTCATTCTCGATGAGGCACAAAATACGACCATCATGCAGATGAAGATGTTCCTGACTCGTTTAGGCTTTAATTCTAAGATGATTGTCAATGGAGATATCAGTCAGATTGACCTGCCGCGTAATGTCAAGTCCGGTTTGATTGATGCCCAAGAAAAGCTCAAGAACATTCACCAAATTGACTTTGTTCATTTTTCAGCCAAGGATGTGGTTCGTCATCCAGTTGTCGCTCAGATTATCCGAGCTTATGAACCAGCTCCAGTTAAGGTTGAAGAAAAGAACCAAGAAACAGAATAGCAAAAAAGCAGTTCAGACGTGAACTGCTCTTTTTTTTAATGAGTGTCTAGCTTTAAACAAGTTCGTCGATAGACGTGTGCTCTTTATCGAGCCCTTGAGCAACTGGTAGGCTAGTTAAGTAACCTTTATAAGTGGTCACACCTTGACGTAAGCCTTCATCTTCAGAGATTGCTTGTGCGAATCCTTTGCCGGCCAAAGCTTCGATATAAGGAAGAGTGACATTGGTTAGGGCGATAGTAGAGGTACGAGCAACTGCACCAGGGATATTGGCAACGGCATAGTGGAGAACACCGTATTTTTCATAGACAGGTTCATCGTGCGTTGTCACACGGTCAGCTGTCTCGATAACACCACCTTGGTCAACAGCAACGTCAACGATGACAGATCCTGGACGCATTTGTTTGACCATCTCATCTGTCACCAATTTCGGTGCTTTGGCACCAGGAATGAGAACTGCACCAATCACCACATCAGCATCTCTCACACTTGCTTCGATGTTAAATGAATTGGACATAAGAGTTTGAATTTGGTTTCCAAAGACTTCTTCTAGAACTGAGAGACGTTTCGCACTGATATCTAAAATAGTTACTTGAGCACCAAGACCAAGGGCGATGCGGGCAGCATGTGTACCGACGACACCACCACCGATGATGGTTACTTTTCCTTTTGGAACACCTGGTACACCACCAAGTAAAACACCAGAGCCACCAGCTTGCTTAGTAAGGAAGTGAGCTCCGATTTGAACAGCCATACGACCTGCAACCTCACTCATAGGAACGAGGAGCGGCAGTTGTCCTTGATTGTCACGAACGGTTTCATAGGCAATTCCTGTTGTTTTTGCTGCTAACATAGCCTCTGCTAATTCTGGTGCAGCGGCCATGTGCAAGTAGGTGAAGAGGAAAAGATCGTCGCGCAAATAACCGTATTCAGAAGCTAGTGGTTCTTTTACTTTCACGACTAACTCGGCAGCCCATGCTTCTGCAGCAGTAGCGACAATCTCAGCTCCTTGCTTTTGATAGTCAGCATCAGTAAATCCTGAACCGAGACCAGCATTTGTTTCGATGAGGACACGATGTCCACGAGAAACTAAGCTATGAACACCAGCAGGTGTGAGGGCGACACGGTTTTCGTTATTTTTAATTTCTTTTGGGATTCCGATTAACATATAGATAACCTACCTTTCAATTGTCGGATTGTTTTGGTTGTCACATTCCATTCCATAAATCAAAAATGTGATGGTTTTATTGTATATGAAACCGCTTCAAAAATCAAGAAAAACTTGTCATTCAAATTTATTTATGCTAGACTAGTGAGAATCGAGCTCTAATGGAGGGAAAAGTATGGAATCAATATTTGTGAAATTTGCCCAGTATCCATCTATAGAAACGGAGCGTTTATTGCTCCGACCTGTAACTTTGGACGATGCAGAAGCTATGTTTGAGTATGCCTCAGACAGAGAAAATACACGCTATACTTTTCCAACAAATCAAAGCTTAGAAGAAACCAAGAACAACATCGCTCAGTTCTACTTGGCTAATCCCTTGGGACGGTGGGGAATCGAACTAAAAAGCAATGATCAGTTTATTGGAACTATTGATTTGCACAAGATTGATCCCATTCTCAAAAAAGCAGCTATTGGTTACATTATCAACCAAAGTATTGGAATCAAGGATTGACGACAGAAGCCAATCGCGCCGTGATTGAGCTGGCTTTTGAGAAGATTGGAATGAACAAGTTGACCGCTCTTCACGATAAAGACAATCCCGCATCAGGAAAGGTCATGGAGAAATCAGGTATGCGCTTTTCCCACGAAGAACCCTATGCCAGAATGGATAATAAAGAACCAGGTCGAATTATCACAAGAGTTCATTATGTCTTGACTAAGGAAGACTATTTTGCAAATAAATAAGCAGTTGAAAAGAAATTTTCGACTGTTTTTTCTTTCTCTTGCGAATAACTTAAGAGAGGAGAAAATATGGAAGCAATTATCGAGAAAATCAAAGAGTATAAAATCATTGTCATTTGTGCTGGTTTGGGTTTGGCCTTGGGCGGATTTTTCCTGCTAAAGCCATCTACACAAACATCTGTAAAAGAAACAAATTTGCAGGCTGAAGTTGCCGCTGTTTCAAAGGATTCATCGTCTGAAAAAGAAGTGAAAAAGGAGGAAAAGGAAGAATCTCCTGAACAAGATCTAATAACAGTAGATGTCAAAGGTGCTGTCAAATCGCCAGGGATTTATGATTTGCCAGTAGGAAGTCGAGTTCATGATGCCGTTCAGAAGGCAGGTGGATTGACAGATGAGGCAGATAGCAAGTCGCTCAATCTAGCACAGAAAGTCAGTGACGAGGCTCTTGTCTATGTTCCAACTAAGGGAGAAGAAGCAGCTAGCCAGCAGGTTGCCTCTGGAACGACTCCTTCGACAAGTAAAGAAAAGAAGATCAACCTTAATAAAGCTAGTCTGGAAGAACTAAAACAGGTCAAAGGCTTGGGAGGAAAGCGAGCCCAGGATATTATCGACCATCGTGAGGCAAATGGCAAATTCAAGTCGGTAGATGAATTAAAGAAAGTCTCTGGTATTGGCGCTAAGACCATAGAAAAGCTAAAAGATTATGTCACAGTGGATTAAGAATTTCCCTATCCCCCTAATCTATCTGAGTTTTCTGTTACTCTGGCTTTACTATGCCATTTTTGGAGTGTCCTATCTCGCATTGCTAGGTTTTGTTTTTTTGATCGTCTGTCTCTTTTTCCAATTTCCTTGGAAATCGGCTGGAAAAGTTCTAGCGATTTGTGGAGTTTTTGGTTTTTGGTTTTTGTTTCAAAACTGGCAACAGACACAAGCTAGTCAAGACTTAGTTGCGTCTGTAGAGAAGGTGAGAATTTTACCAGATACTATTAAAGTTAATGGAGATAGTCTGTCCTTTCGGGGCAAGGCTGACGGCCGCACCTTCCAAGTTTATTATAAGCTACAGTCCGAGGAAGAGAAAGAGCTCTTTCAGGCCTTAACAGACCTTCACGAGATAGAGCTAGAAGGAAAACTTTCTGAGCCTGAAGGGCAGAGAAATTTTGGTGGCTTTAACTACCAAGCCTATCTAAAGACTCAAGGGATTTACCAGACATTGACTATTAATAACATCCAGTCACTTAAACAGGTTAGCAGTTGGGATATAGGGGAAAATCTGTCTAGTTTACGTCGAAAGGCTGTAGTTTGGATCAAGGCGCACTTTCCAGACCCTATGCGCAACTATATGACAGGGCTGTTATTAGGACATCTAGATACGGACTTCGAGGAGATGAATGAGCTTTATTCCAGTCTTGGAATTATCCATCTCTTTGCCTTGTCGGGTATGCAGGTGGGCTTCTTTATGGATGCCTTTAAGAAACTCCTCTTGCGATTGGGCTTGACCCAAGAAAAGTTGAAGTGGCTAACTTATCCCTTTTCCCTTATCTATGCAGGTCTGACAGGATTTTCAGTTTCGGTCATTCGCAGTCTCTTGCAAAAGTTACTGGCCCAACATGGTGTTAAGGGGTTGGATAATTTTGCCTTGACGGTCCTTGTCCTTTTTATCATTATGCCAAACTTTTTCCTAACTGCAGGAGGAGTCTTGTCCTGTGCCTACGCCTTTATCTTGACCATGACAAGCAAAGAAGGGGAGGGGCTCAAGGCTGTTGCCAGAGAAAGTTTGGTCATTTCTTTGGGAATATTGCCCATTCTATCCTTCTATTTTGCAGAATTTCAGCCTTGGTCTATCCTTTTGACCGTTGTCTTTTCCTTTCTGTTTGATGTGGTCTTCTTGCCACTTTTGTCCATCTTATTCATTCTGTCTTTTATTTACCCAGTCACTCAGTTTAACTTTGTCTTTGAGTGGTTGGAGAACATCATTCGCTTGGTATCGCAGCTGGCAAGTAGACCTCTAGTTTTTGGTCAACCCAATGCGTGGTTTTTGATTCTTCTCTTAGTTTCATTAGCTTTAGTCTATGATTTTAGGAAAAATATTAAAAGAATAGCAGGAGTCATTCTCTTTATTGTGGGGCTCTTTTTCCTGACCAAGCATCCACTTGAAAATGAAATTACCATGCTGGATGTGGGGCAAGGGGAGAGTATTTTCCTACGGGATGTAACTGGGAAAACCATTCTCATAGATGTTGGTGGTAAGGTAGAAGCTAGTAAGAAAATCGAGGCTTGGCAAGAAAAGGCGACAACCAGCAATGCCCAGAGAACCTTGATTCCCTATCTTAAAAGTCGAGGAGTAGACAAGATTGACCAGCTGATTTTGACAAATACAGATAAGGAGCATATTGGCGATTTGCTAGAAGTAACAAAGGCTTTCCATGTCGGGGAGATTTTAGTATCAAAACGAAGTTTGACACAGAAGGATTTTGTGGCAGAATTAGAAGCAAGCCAAACCGAGGTGCGCAGTTTAACTGCAGGGGAGAACTTGCCGATTTTTTTGGCAGTTACTTAGAACTTCTATCTTCAAGGCAGATTCGAGATGGGAATCGTGATGATTCTCTGGTTCTTTATGGAAAAACTCTTGGATAAGCACTTTCTCTTCACAGGAAATTTGAAAGAGAAGGGAGAGAAGGACTTGATGAAGCATTATCCTGACTTAGAGGTGGATGTCTTGAAAGCAGGCCAACATGGTGCTAAAACCTCATCAAATCCAACTTTTCTAGAAAAACTCAAACCAGAGATTACTCTCATTTCAGTGGGTAAGAACAATCGTGCCAAACTCCCCCATCAGGAAACCTTGACACGACTAGAATCCATCGAGAGTAAGATTTACCGAACAGATCAGCAAGGAGCCATTCGCTTTAAAGGATGGAATAGTTGGCAGATTGAAAGTGTTCGTTAGGAAGAAAAGGTGTTATATATTAGTAAAATAAACAAATAATCTGTTGCATAATATAGGGAAAAACGATATAATGAAAGCGTCTCCAATAGTAAAGATATAACTGCAATGAAAACATGAAAAATCAGTAAAACCCGTTTTATTAGCTAGTTTGTTATCTGTTGGTCTTTTTCAATCCATTGCATCTGCTGTAACAGTCACTAAAAAATATTGGTATGATTGGAATACTATGTGGGAATATAGTACTAACTATCACAACCATCAATACATTTCTATCCCGTTATGGTCTATTCTGAGTATAAAATTGGCGGAGGATGGAATTACAATCGTTATGAGGTCATAAACTACTACAGCGGAGGCTATTAATCGTTAAAGAGTGAGAAAAAGGAGGGCTGGATATGTTAAATCTTACTCATGTTACCTTAAAAACGCGACAAGTCATCTTGCAAGATGTTGATTTCACATTTGAAAAGGGCAGGATTTATGGCGTTCTTGCTATCAATGGCTCGGGAAAGACGACACTGTTCCGAGCTATGAGCAAGCTGCTTCCCCTTAGTAGTGGACATATCGCAGCCCCTCCTTCTTTGTTTTATTATGAGAGCGTTGAATGGCTGGATGGAAACTTAAGTGGGATGGACTACCTTCGTCTCATAAAAAATATCTGGAAGTCAGACCTAAACTTGGGGGACGCAATCGCCTATTGGGAAATGTCTGACTATATCAACCTTCCCATCCGCAAGTATTCCTTAGGGATGAAGCAACGCTTGGTGATTGCTATGTATTTCCTCAGTCAGGCGAAATGCTGGCTCATGGATGAGATAACAAATGGCTTAGATGAGTATTATCGACAGAAGTTTTTTGATAGGCTGGCACAAATCGATAGAAAAGAACAGCTGGTTCTTTTGAGTTCCCACTACAAAGAGGAGTTAATGGAGATTTGCGATAGCATCGTAACCATTCGTCAGGGGCAGATAGAAGAGGTTCCATTATGAAAGATATTAGCCTATTTTTATTAAAGAAAGTTTTCAAAAGTCGTTTAAACTGGATTATCTTACTTTTATTTGCATCTGTACTCGGTGTTACCTTTTATTTAAATAGTCAGACTGCAAACTCACACAGCTTGGAGAGCGAGTTGGAAACCCGTCTTGTAAAAGATGAGAGAATCGTCAATGAAAATGAAGTGAAGCTTTCCCAAATGTCTGACACCAGCTCGGAGGAATACCAGAGTGTTAAAAGTAATTTAGAATTGCAAAAAAATCTTTTAACGCAAAAGAAAGAAATTCTGACTTTGTTAAAAGAAGGTCGATGGAAAGAAGCCTATTATTTGCAGTGGCAAGATGAAGAGAAGAATTATGAAGTTATGTCAAATCAACCGACTTCTGACTCTGAATTAAAAATGGCAGTTGACCGCCAACGAAAGATTTACCAAGCCCTGTATCCCTTGAACATAAAAGCACATACTTTGGAGTTTCCGACCCACGGGATTGATCAGATTGTCTGGATTTTAGAGGCTATCATCCCAACCTTGTTTGTGATTGGTATTATTTTTATGCTAACACAACTGTTCGCAGAAAGATATCAAAATAATCTCGATACAGCTCAGTTATATCCTTTTTCAAAAGTGACATTTGCCATGTCCTCTCTTGGAGTTGGGGTGAGCTATGTAACCGTGCTGTTTATTGGAATCTGTGGATTTTCTTTGCTAGTGGGAAGTCTGATAAGTGGTTTTGGACAGTTAGATTATCCCTACCCTATTTATAGCTTAACCAATCAAGAGGTAACTATTGGAAAAATACAAGATGTGTTATTTCCTAGCTTGCTATTAGCTTTCTTAGCCTTTATCGTCATTGTGGAAGTCGTCTACTTGATTGCTTACTTTTTCAAGCAAAAAATGCCTGTCCTATTTCTTTCCCTCATTGGGATTGTTGGCTTATTGTTTGGTATCCAAACGATTCAGCCTCTTCAGAGTATTGCCCATCTGATTCCCTTTACTTACCTGCGTTCAGTGGAGATTTTGTCTGGAAGATTACCTAAGCAGATTGATAATGTCAATCTAAATTGGGACATGGGGGTAGTCTTACTGCCTTGCACGATAATTCTTTTGTTAGTGGGGATTCTATTTATCGAAAGATGGGGAAGTTCACGTAAAAAGGAAGTTTTTAATAGGTCTTAGCGTTCCTATAGGGAAGGTGAGGAAAAAACTAACACAGAGAGGGAACCGGAATGGTTCTCTCTTTTTGATGCGGACATCAAGAAGAAAACAGAAAGTTTTTTGAAAAAATAACTTTTTATCTTGACAAGGAATAGAAAACTTGGTATCATATAAAAGTTGAGAAAAGCAGAAGTGAGAGCTTCTCGCCTTGTGACATCAAGTTGCCTGGCCCTACGGATGAAAAGTTTCTAAGAAACGCTATCATAACGTGCGGGCTTGTATCATTACGAGTCCGCTATTGTTTTTCTCTAATAATAAAAAAGAGGTGAAAACCATAGCAAAGCAAGACTTATTCATCAATGATGAAATTCGTGTACGTGAAGTTCGCTTGATCGGTCTTGAGGGAGAACAGCTAGGCATCAAGCCACTCAGCGAAGCGCAAGCATTAGCTGATAGTGCAAATGTTGACTTAGTATTGATTCAACCCCAAGCAAAACCACCTGTTGCTAAAATTATGGACTACGGTAAGTTCAAATTTGAGTATCAGAAAAAGCAAAAAGAACAACGTAAAAAACAAAGTGTTGTTACTGTGAAAGAAGTTCGTCTGAGTCCAACTATTGACAAGGGTGACTTTGACACAAAACTTCGCAATGCACGCAAGTTCCTTGAAAAAGGAAATAAAGTTAAGGTATCTATTCGCTTTAAAGGGCGTATGATCACCCATAAAGAGATTGGTGCAAAAGTTTTAGCCGAGTTTGCTGAAGCAACACAAGATATTGCAATCATCGAACAACGAGCTAAGATGGATGGACGCCAAATGTTCATGCAGTTGGCGCCAGCAACTGACAAAAAATAATTGTCAGAAAGTTAAATAAAGGAGAAAAAATCATGCCAAAACAAAAAACACACCGCGCATCAGCTAAACGTTTCAAACGTACAGGTTCTGGTGGACTTAAACGTTTCCGTGCTTACACTTCTCACCGTTTCCACGGAAAAACTAAGAAACAACGTCGTCATCTTCGTAAAGCATCTATGGTGCATTCAGGAGATTTCAAACGTATCAAAGCAATGCTTACTCGCTTGAAATAATAGCCTAACAGTAAGTAAACAATTCTAGGAAATATTTGGAGGAAATAAAACATGGCACGTGTTAAAGGTGGCGTTGTATCACGCAAACGTCGTAAACGTATTCTTAAATTAGCAAAAGGTTACTATGGAGCTAAACACATCTTGTTCCGTACTGCAAAAGAACAAGTAATGAACTCTTACTACTATGCATACCGTGACCGTCGTCAGAAAAAACGTGACTTCCGTAAATTGTGGATCACTCGTATCAATGCGGCAGCTCGTTTGAACGGACTTTCATACTCACAATTGATGCATGGTTTGAAATTGGCTGAAATCGAAGTTAACCGTAAAATGCTTGCTGACTTGGCTGTTAATGATGCAGCAGCTTTCACAGCTCTTGCAGATGCAGCTAAAGCAAAACTTGGTAAATAATGACAAACTGTTTCATTCTTACTCTCGTGGTTTTTACCGCAAGAGTAGGGTGAAACTTTTTTATTTTCCTTAAACGATTTTCTATTTTAAAGAGTAAATAACAGATTTTCAAAGAAAATAGGATATTTCTTGTATAATAGGAATATCTTAAAAAGATTTGGAGTTAGAAGAAGATGATAGTAGGTATTGATTTAGGAACGACTAATTCTTTAGTAGGGGTATACCAAGATGGCCAAGTTAAGCTGATTCCCAATGCTTTTGGTGAGTATTTAACTCCTTCTGTTGTGGCTTTAGATGACAATGATGAGATTATTGTTGGAAAAATTGCCAAGGAACGCTTGGTGACTCACCCAGATAAGACGGTTTCACAGTTCAAGCGTTTTATGGGGACCAAACATGAGTTGCCCCTAGGAAATCGAGCATATAAGGCTGAAGAATTAAGCTCCTTTATCATTCGAAAGTTGGTAGACGATGCAGAGACCTATCTTGGAGAAAAGGTCGAGGAAGTGATTGTCAGTGTACCAGCCTATTTCAACGATGCTCAACGATATGCGACCAAACTAGCAGGGAAATTTGCAGGCGTTCAGATCGATCGGATTATCAATGAACCTTCCGCAGCAGCTCTTGCTAAAAGATCTATGGTAAACAAAGAAGATCAATCTTTTATTGTGGTCGATTTTGGTGGTGGTACTCTGGACATTTCAGTTGTGGAGCTATTTGATAATATCGTCGAAATCGTCTCGATTGCAGGGGACAATCGTTTGGGAGGAGAAGACTTTACTGCGGCTATTGCTGAGGAATTTTTAGTTTCCAATCAATTAACCAAGGATACGATTTCCCGTGAATTTTATAGCAAAATTCTGGTACAGTCTGAAAAGACAAAGCTAGAACTCAATGATAAAGAAGAAGTGAAGATGACGGTTCTGGACCAAGATCAGGAATACACTTTAGACTTGAGCTACCAACGATTTTATGAGCTTTGTCAACCTCTGCTAGCCCGTGTTAAGGCTGTTTTAGATCGTGCCTTGATGGATGCACGCTATAGCTATGTATCATCTGATAACTTTGTTCTTGTTGGGGGGGACTTCGAAACTCCGCTTGGTTCAGGACTTTTTATCCTACTGTATCAATCAAGTGGTGCAGGTTTCGGATGATCCTGATCGGATGATTGCGAGAGGTTGTGCCCTTTTAGCAGGAATAAAAGAACGGAAGGGTGAGATACGTGATTTGCTGCTGTCTGATATTTGTCCTTTTACACTAGGAATTGAGATAGTTGGAGACCGTTTTTCGCCGATTATCGAGCGAAATTCCACCCTACCTGCTTCACGCATTGAGCAGTACTATACGGCTGAATTGGGACAGAGCCAAGTCAAGATAAAGGTCTATCAAGGTGAGATGATGAAGGCATCACAAAACCTGTTCCTAGGAGAATTAGAAGTTCCCGTCCCTGTGAATACTCGAGTAAATGAAAGTTTCACAGTTCGGTTTACCTATGATTTAAATGGAATTTTGGATGTCGAAGTGAAAATTGATTCCACACAGGAAGTCTTTAGCCATGTTATTCTCCAAGATAGTGTTACTCTGACAGAAAAGGAAATTAAGGCTAAGCAAGCAGAGTTGACTCGCTATAAGATCAATGCTCAAGAAACAGAGGTTTATCGCTTCTTGATTGAAAAAGCGAATCGCGTGTACAGTATGCTCTTGGGGAGAAGAAGAGATGAGCTAATGGCTGAAACTAGACGATTTGAAGAAGAGGTCAGCCAAGCATCTATGTATCATTTGCCAAAACTCTATCAATCATTTTCAAACTATTTAGACTTCCTAGAGCTAGGACTGTAAAAGAGGAGACCTTATGAATATATGGGAAACTTTAGGGATAGAGTCAACGACTGACGTCAAGCTTATTAGAAGGCGTTATGCTGAACTGGTTCGGCTCTATCACCCAGAAGACCAACCAGAAATTTACCAAGAAATTGTTGAAGCGTACCAAAAAGCCTTGACTTATGCGAGGTCTAGAAACACAAGACCAGAAAATAGTCTAAGAAAAGCGAGTGACTCTCAAGAAGCTGCTGAACTTGAAGAAGAGGCGAATGAAAAGTCTAACTCTAGTCTCAATTTTGAAAACTTGACTGAAGAAACGAAGACTGAGAACGAAGAGTCTGAAAGATCTAGTCTTGATTTCAGTGATTATCAGCAATCAACTGATAAAACCAGCGATTCCTTTAACTTTGAAACCTTTAAAGCAGAAGAGGATAAGCAAAAGTCCACCCATAATTTCACTAACTATGATGAGGAAACTCGGTTAAACGGTAACTCTGAAGAGAGTGCTAAGAATACTCTCAACTTTGAAACGTTTAAAGCAGAAGAGGATGAGCCAAAATCCACCCATAATTTCACTGACTATGATGAGGAAACTAGGTTAAACAGTAACTCTGAAGAGAGTACTAAGAGTACTCTCAACTTTGAAACGTTTAAAGCAGAAGAGGATGAGCCAAAGTCTACCCATAATTTTACTGACTATGATGAGGAAACTCGGTTAAACGGTAACTCTGAAGAGAGTGCTAAGAGTACTCTCAACTTTGAAACGTTTAAAACAGAAGAGGATGAGCCAAAGTCTACCCATAATTTCACTGACTATGATGAGGAAACTCGGTTAAACGGTAACTCTGAAGAAAGAGCTGCGAGTCCCCTCAACTTTGAAACGTTTGGTGATGAAGAGAACCGTGGGCAAGAAGGAACAACAAGGTCTACTCTTGACTTTAGCGGTTATAATGAAGGAACCTATCTAATCCGAAATGCGATTGAAAGCATTGTTGGAAATGACGGTTATAACCAAGAGGAACAAGAGCATCTGTGGCGTCAGTTCTTTCATCAGTATCAATATGATATGGACATTGTTCAATCCGTTTTAGAGGAAATGGATGTTTATATTTTTAACAAACCGGAGCAATTCTCTATCCTCATTCCCTTGCTGGAAGATTATATACCTGACTTTAAGTACTGGGGCTATTACTATAAACTGAAGTATTGGAAAGTTAAAAGAGCTATAGCAGAAGAGGAAGGCAGTTCGCTTGAAAGCGCACATGAAGCCACTGAAGAATTCTATTATTCTTATCAACTTTGCCAAGAAATTCTCCAGGATTCTAACAAAGCAAATCAATTGAGCTCTTGGATAGAGTTTTTCAAGCACCCCTATCTGAGCTTTATGGTCTTAGATCAAGTAAATCAAAATCGTCAGATAATCAAGAGCGTGCCCGTTTTAACCTATATTCTTGAAAAAAACCGACAAGTCATATTTGAAGAGGATTATCCACTCTTGAATGACTTGGCTGATTACTTAGAAGAAGTAAAAGGGGAGCTGGGAGAAAACGTTGACTTTAGTCACTACTCTCTAGATAACCCAGATGAAGTTGAGGCAGCCTTCTATGAGTTGCTCCATGCTCAGTATCAAGACGAGTATAAGCTTTTACGTGATTGGCAATATCTTTTTGAATCAGTCAAAGATCACACGCTCTTACTTTATTTGTTAGAAAAGGTGGACGTCTATCCTTTAACCAATGCGAAAGTGTTAGCTCTCGTTCTCCAATTTGTAGAGCGTTACAGTGATGAGGAATCAAATCCTTACCTGAAAAAACTCCATTTCTGGAAGAGTATCCATTTTTATCCTTCAGTGGTAGAGGAGTATGCACTTAACAAAAAAGAAAATTTTGATTACTGGTACAATGAAGGTTATCTTTATATAGATAAACTCACTAAGAACGATGAAGATATCAATGATTGGGATAAGTGGAGAAGCTACTTTAAAGGAAGACCACGCATTCTAACGGTTTTGCTTCAACAGATCTATAAGGGGTACCGTCGATTCACAGACGGGGAGCTCCTGAGATATGTTTTAGCTCCTTTTCCTACTTCTAAAATGGCTCCCCAAATGATGACGGAGGAGACAGACCAGAAACTAGAAGAGATGACGACTTATGCCTATGAACTTAGTCATCCGAAGGCCAAGTTATCTTATTTGAATTGGAAAAAAAGACAAGTCTTTAAAAATAAGTTTCTTCAGTTTTTCTTTAGTCTATTTACGATTGTGAGTTTGATACTCAGTATTATAGAGCGACCGGGTTATAATTCATGGGTTCATGCGGGTATGTTTTCTCTCTTTTACGTCTATATGCTAAAATTAAGGCAAACACCGATTAAGGAGGGAGTGACAGCTAGGGGGTCAAAACGAAAATTTTACCATAGTCCCCATCCATGGTTCCTATTCATCTTGTTATTGACCCTCGTCATTCCACCCTTACCGTTTGGTCTCATTGGGGCCCTCATTTTCATTACATTTTTCTGTCTCATCGATGGCTTCCAGGTGAGTCAAGGGCTGAAGTGGGATTATTCTTTGGATAAGCTGATTCCTATCGGTATCTTTCTTTCTACTGGCTTTCTTTCTGCTCTGGTAAATCACAGCCAAATCATTTCGGGAGTTGCAATGATGTACTTCCATATTTTTGCAATCTTTGTGATATGCTTGTCTTTTACAAGATTTAGTCTCAGATTTCCACCATCTTTGAAAAAAATTCTCTTTCCAGCATTTTTGGGGATCCTACTCTTTCAAGTATTGCCCTACATTAACAACCGTTTAGACATCTTTGATCCTTATATGCTAAGAAATGAGACTCTGGCATTAACGGTTATCCTCTTATTAAATGGTATCGTCTTGTCTTATTTTACAAAGGAACAAGGTTTCATGATTGGTGTGAAGAAGGTCTTTATGATTTATGGCTTGCAGATCTTTATTTTCTTAAGAAGACTATTCCGAATCCTATTCGCACCAAATTCAGTTTGATAATGAATATTTTAACAGGGATTTACTAATCTTAAATAGCGAATTTGCTTTCTACTTCCTCGAGGGACTCTTTATTCTTATCATGCTTTTCCTTATTCACAATATACGCAAGGAAAATCGTAAAAATTCTGCATAGAATGAAAGCGGAGAGAAGAGGCCTCTAGTTCAAGTTTCTAGTAAATTTTCCTGAATAAAGGTATAATAGAACTATTCAAATGAAAGAGGTAATGAAAATGGCTTCAAAAATGCTACACACATGCTTGCGAGTAGAAAACCTTGAAAAATCAATCGCTTTTTATCAAGATGCTTTTGGTTTTAAAGAATTGCGTCGCAGAGATTTTCCAGATCATGCTTTCACCATTGTCTATCTAGGACTTGAGGGGGATGACTACGAGTTGGAGTTAACCTATAATTATGATCACGGTCCTTATGTGGTAGGAGATGGCTTCGCCCATATCGCCCTCAGTACACCTGACCTTGAGGCCCTACATCAAGAACATAGCGCTAAAGGCTATGAGGTGACAGCCCCTAATGGACTTCCAGGAACTCAACCAAACTATTACTTTGTCAAAGATCCTGACGGTTACAAGGTCGAAGTCATTCGTGAAATAATCCAGTAAGGTCAAGTAGAATGTTCGTTTTCTACTTGACTTTTTTTCTTTGAAAGAGTATACTAATACAAATTTAACCTTTAAGGGGAGTCCAGAGAGACTCACAAGGTGTCAGATAAAAGGATAGGGGACTCTCTGTGGAGACTTTTTAAGTGTGCGCATGAGTTCTAGCCTAACCCAACTGAGGCCTTGCATTAGCAAGGTCTTTTCTTTATCTGGTCCCCTTAAAATTTAAGGAGGAAAATCATGAATCCCACATGTAAGAAGCGTTTGGGTGCCATTCGTTTGGAAACCATGAAAGTGGTTACTCAGGAGGAAATCGCTCCAGCAATCTTTGAATTAGTCCTAGAAGGGGAGATGGTTGAAGCCATGCGAGCAGGTCAATTTCTTCATCTGCGTGTGCCTGATGATGCCCATCTCTTGCGCCGTCCTATTTCAATTTCGTCTATTGACAAGGCAAACAAGCAGTGCCACCTCATTTATCGGATTGAGGGGGCTGGGACCGCTATTTTTTCAACCTTAAGTCAGGGAGATACTCTTGATGTGATGGGACCTCAGGGAAATGGTTTTGACTTGTCTGATTTAGACAATCAGAGCCAAGTTCTCCTCGTTGGTGGTGGGATCGGTGTTCCACCCTTACTTGAGGTGGCCAAGGAATTGCATGCGCGTGGGGTGAAAGTAGTGACAGTCCTCGGTTTTGCCAACAAGGATGCTGTGATTCTCGAAACCGAATTGGCCCAGTATGGTCAGGTCTTTGTAACGACAGATGATGGTTCTTATGGCATTAAGGGAAATGTTTCTGTCGTCATCAATGATTTAGACAGTCAATTTGATGCTGTTTACTCATGTGGTGCGCCTGGAATGATGAAGTATATCAATCAAAGATTTTATGATCATCCAAGAGCCTATCTATCTCTGGAATCTCGTATGGCTTGTGGGATGGGGGCTTGCTATGCCTGTGTCCTAAAAGTGCCAGATAGTGAGACCGTCAGCCAACGTGTCTGTGAAGATGGCCCTGTTTTCCGCACAGGAACAGTTGTATTATAAGGAGAAAATCATGACTAGAAATCGTTTACAAGTTTCTCTACCGGGTTTGGATTTGAAGAATCCCATCATACCAGCATCAGGCTGTTTTGGTTTTGGTCAGGAGTATGCCAAGTACTATGATTTAGACCTTTTAGGCTCTATTATGATCAAGGCGACGACACTTGAACCCCGTTTTGGCAATCCAACTCCAAGGGTGGCAGAAACACCTGCTGGTATGCTCAATGCAATCGGCTTGCAAAATCCTGGTTTAGAAGCTGTTTTAGCTGAAAAACTACCTTGGCTGGAAAGAGAGTATCCTACGCTTCCTATCATCGCAAATGTTGCAGGCTTTTCAAAACAAGAGTACGCTGCCGTTTCTCGAGGAATTTCCAAGGCTAAAAATGTAAAAGCTATCGAGCTCAATATCTCTTGTCCGAATGTGGATCACGGCAATCATGGACTTTTGATTGGGCAAGATCCTGACTTGGCTTATGAAGTGGTAAAGGCAGCTGTGGAAGCCTCTGATGTGCCAGTTTATGTTAAATTAACCCCTAGTGTAACGGATGTTGTCACCATCGCCAAAGCCGCAGAAGATGCAGGGGCAAGTGGCCTAACCATGATCAATACCCTTGTCGGTATGCGCTTTGACCTTAAAACCAGAAAACCAATCCTAGCAAATGGAACAGGTGGGATGTCTGGTCCAGCAGTTTTTCCAGTAGCCCTCAAACTCATCCGCCAAGTAGCCCAAACAACCGACCTTCCCATTATTGGAATGGGGGGAGTGGATTCGGCTGAAGCAGCGCTAGAAATGTATCTGGCTGGAGCGTCTGCCATCGGAGTTGGAACAGCTAACTTTACCAATCCTTATGCCTGTCCTGATATTATTGAAAATTTACCAAAAGTCATGGATAAATACGGCATTAGCAGTTTGGAAAATCTCCGTCAGGAAGTCAAAGCCAGTCTGAGATAAGCTAGGTTTTCCTTATCGTCAACAAGAAATAGAATCTTCATCAATTTGTAATATTTCCGTCGATTAACTATGTTACAATAGGGATTAGAAAACGTTATTGGAGCATTTAAATGAAACGATGGAAAGTGGCCCTAGTAAGTGCTGGCTTATTGGGGTGTTTTTTTACTGTAGTGGAGACAGCAAAAGCAGAAGAGGGAACGTGGCAAGGAAAGACCTACCTCAAAGCAGACGGGAAACCAGCAACCAACCAATGGATCTATGACCAAACGCAACAGGCCTGGTTTTATTTAACAGCTGATGGAAACCGTGCTGAGAACGGCTGGTTGACAGTTGCTGGTAAGGATTACTATTTTAACGAAGCTGGAAAATTAGCTACGAAAACGTGGGTTGGCCAGTACTATGTGACTGAAAGTGGTGCTAAAGCCAAGGAACAGTGGATATTTAATCAGGAACAAGAATCCTGGTATTATCTCAAGTCTAATGGTCAGAAAGCTCAAAACGAATGGATTCAACAAGGTCAGGAAAAATATTACCTTAAAGAAGACGGGAAAATGGCCAAAGATGAGTGGATCACTCAAGGGGAGAACCAATACTACATCAATTCACAAGGTAAAATGCTGAAAAATGCTTGGCTTGGTAAGAACTATATATCAGAAAATGGTAATAAGGTTAAACAAGCCTGGATTTATGATGACAACTATAGCAGTTGGTTCTACCTTCAACAAGATGGTACCTATGCTGAAAATGGCTGGTTAACCATAGATGGGAAGGACTACCATTTTAAATCAGGCGGTTATCTTTCAACTGAGCGTTGGATTGACCGCTTCTATGTTGCTAAAAGTGGAGCTAAATTGAAATCGGAATGGCTCTTTGATAAGAATTATGATGCTTGGTTTTACTTGAAAGCTGACGGAACCTATGCCGAAAAAGGCTGGGAAACGATCAAAGAAAAAGATTACCATTTCAAATCAGGCGGCTATCTTTCTACCGAGCGCTGGATTGATCGTTTCTATGTTGCGAAGAGTGGAGCCAAACTGAAATCGGAATGGCTCTTTGACAAGAATTATAACTCTTGGTTTTACTTGAAAGCTGACGGAACCTATGCTGAAAAAGGTTGGCAAACCATCAAAGGCAAGGATTACCATTTCAAATCAGGCGGCTACCTTTCTACAGAAACTTGGATTGACCGCAGTTATGTGACGAGCAGTGGAGCAAAAGCAGGAAAGGGCTGGCTCTTTGATAAGAATTATAACTCTTGGTTCTATATCAACGCTGATGGAAATTATGTCAATAAGGAGTGGATCTGGGATAATGGCTACTATTATCTCAAATCAGGAGGCTACATGGCCTCAAGTGAGTGGGTTTGGTACAAGAATAATTGGTTCTACCTCAAGTCAAATGGAAAGATGGCTGAGAAAGAATTAATCTACGATTCATCCGACCAATCATGGTACTACCTTAAATCAGGCGGTTATATGGCAAAAAATGAAACTGTGGATGGTCATACCTTGGATGCTTTTGGTAGATGGCATGTTGCGGATAAAACCAAGTATTACAAAGTTAAACCAATCACAGCCTATGTCTATAGTGCATCTGGAGAAATCTTGAGTTACATTAACCAAGGAAGCATTGTTTCACTGGATAGCTCGACGCGAAAAGGCGGCCGACTTGCAGTTTCGATTTCTGGCTTGTCTGGCTATATGAATCAAAGTGATTTGACAGCAGTAGATGAAGGTAGCGAGTTTATCCCTCATTATACTAGTGATGGGAAATTCCTCTACCATGAACTCTCTCCATATACGAGTATCAAAGTAGCTCCACACACCTCTGCTATGGTTATTGGCAAGAAGTACTACTCAACTGATGGAGAGCATTTTGATGGCTTTACCATTAAAAATCCTTTCCTTTATAAAAACTTGAGAGAACCAAGTAATTATAGTGCAGCTGAATTGGATAAACTGTATTCGATGATGAACTTGCAGGATAGTCCTCTAGCAGGTAAAGGAGCGACTTTCAAAGAAGCTGAGGAACGCTACGGTGTCAATGCCCTTTACTTGATGGCACATAGCGCTCTTGAAAGTGCGTGGGGACGTAGTCAAATTGCCAGAGATAAGAACAACTTCTTTGGTATTGCTGCTTATGATACTAGCCCATATCTCTCAGCCAAGAGCTTTGATAATGTGGATAAAGGGATTCTAGGAGCTGCCAAGTGGATCCGTGAGAATTACATTGACTATGGCAGAGACCACCTTGGAAACAAGGCAACTGGAATGAATGTTCGCTATGCTTCTGATCCATACTGGGGTGAGAAAATAGCTAGCATCATGATGACCATCAATAGCAAACTTGGTGGGAAAGACTAATCAAAAAAATCAACGGTAACTGCTGCAAAGTGGTTATCGTTTTTGTATATCTGGCAATAAGTTGATTCTATAGCTTTTTACACTTGAAATATTTAAAACAATATATTAAAATATAGAGGAGATTATTTATAAATTGAGGAGTTTAAAATGAAGAAATCAATGATTGTTGGGCTTATTACTTTTATTGCTTTAGGTTTGGCAACAGGATACTATTTCTTATCCTATGCGCCTCATCAAGCTGCTGTAACTAAGTTTGAAGATGTAGTAAAGGATTTAAATGAAAAGAATAAAGAAGTTGAAGATCAAATAGCTGAGGCTGAAAGGTTATTGAGAATAATGAAGAACCTCTTGATTCTAAGACATTGGAAGAATTGAAATCAACTATAAAGGATAGCAAAGATTCACTTCGTAAAGAACCAGAAATGGAGAAAGCGACTGCTAAGATTGAGAAGCAAATTGAAGAATTAAGTCAACCATTAGATTATAGTGAAACAAAAAAGAATTTGTCTGAAAAATTGACTCACTATCAAAATAGCATTCTTCAATTAAAACAAATTACAAATCCTTCTAGTTCTTTTATTGAAGAAAGACTTAAAGAAATAGAATCAATTACTGGAGTACAATCTGTTACGGAGGATAATGACCCTAATAAAAAATTAAATAAACAAGGAGGATATACAGCGTCTGTATATTTTGTTGACAATCAAGTGACTGAATCTGTAGAAGGCTCAGATATTGTTCAGAAAGGCAATGATGTTGGAGGAAATATAGAGGTTTATAAGACAAAAGAAGATGCAGAAAAACGCAATACTTATATCAGTACTTTTGATGGAACTGCTTTAAATCCAGGATCACACTATGTTTATGGAACTGTATTAATTCGCACTTCTCACCATTTAACAGGAACGCAACAGAAAGAACTGACCGAGAAAATCTACAATAAATTGATTGAACTAAAATAATAAAAAATTGGATAGCTATTAGTTTTATTGAAGTAAGATACAGTCAAAAAGCCGTTGGAAAACGGTTTTTTGTTATAATTAAACTAAGAATGTAGCATTAAAGGAGAACAACATGACTTTTGAAGAAATCCTGCCTGGGTTAAAGGACAAGAAAAAATATGTACGAACTGGTTGGGGAGGGGCTGAAAACTATGTCCAACTCTTTGACACTATCGAGCAAAACGGGGTTGCACTTGAAGTGACGCCTTATTTCCTCATCAACGTGTCTGGAGAAGGGGAAGGTTTTTCCATGTGGAGCCCGACACCTTGTGATGTTTTGGCGACGGATTGGGTAGAAGTGCATGACTAGACGTGTATTGATTACGGGAGTGAGTTCAGGGATTGGTCTGGCTCAAGCCCGACTCTTTTTAGAGAAGGGGTATCAAGTATATGGAGTGGACCAAGGTGAAAAATCCACTCTTAGAGGGTGATTTCTACTTTTTACAGAGAGATTTGACCTTGGACTTGAAACCTGTTTTTTTGACTGGTGCCCTCGGGTGGATGTTTTGTGCAATACTGCAGGAGTTTTGGATGCTTACAAACCCTTATTGGAACAATCAGCGCAGGAAATTCAAGAGATTTTTGAAATCAACTACGTGACTCCTGTTGAGTTGACTCGGCATTATTTTACACAAATGTTGGAAAATAAAAAAGGAATCATCATCAATATGTGTTCGATTGCTTCAAGTCTAGCTGGCGGAGGTGGTCACGCCTATACCTCGTCTAAGCACGCCTTAGCTGGCTTTACCAAGCAGTTGGCTCTAGACTATGCTGAGACTGGTATTCAGGTCTTTGGGATTGCTCCAGGGGCAGTCAAGACAGCTATGACCGCTGCGGACTTTGAACCCGGTGGATTAGCAGACTGGGTAGCTAGTGAAACGCCAATCAAGCGCTGGATTGAGCCAGAGGAAGTAGCAGAGATTAGCCTTTTCTTAGCAAGTGGAAAAGCGAGCGCCATGCAAGGACAAATCCTGACCATTGATGGTGGTTGGAGTTTGAAGTAGGAGGAGTTGAATGGAAATCAAAAAACACTTTGGAGTCTATGCTGTTTGCTTTGAAAATGGGAAGTTACTCTGCATTGAAAAAACGAGAGGCCCTTATCAACATCGTTATGATCTACCTGGTGGTAGTCAGCAACTTGATGAAGGATTGACGGAAACGCTGATTAGAGAAGTTATGGAAGAGACGGGCTTTACTGTTAGAAACTACTCCAATCCTCGAATCTACGATGTTTTCGTCAGGGAAGAGTTAAAAAATTTTATGGTTCACCATATCATGGCATTTTATGATATTGAGGTCAACGAGAAGGAAGCTCAAGTTACGATTTCGGAAGTTGTCTCTGATGGTGCGAATGATTCGCTCGGATATGTTTGGATGGATATTCAAGAGATCACAGAAAAAAATGCTTCGCCCTTAGTCTTGAAGGTTAAGTCTGAATTATTAGGATTTCCAGAGCTGGACAAGACCTTGTATATGAATTGGAAGGTGAAGTAGGGGGATAATGGAACTATTTAAAACATGGAAGAAAAATATGGTTCTTTATGGTCTTAAATCTCAAATCGGAACTGTCTACCGAAACAGTGATAGGACAACAAGCTTTATGATGTTGGAAATTTTCTATACCTAGCAGGGGAGTTGGATTCCAGATTTTGGGAAGATTTTGTTAGGAAATACGGTTTAGATTATAAGATTATTATTTCAGAAGATACTAATTGGCAAGATTTTCTACATCGGAAAGTGGAGCTAAATTCTTTTACTCGCTATTCTTTTAAAGATAAGGCAAATTTTCAAGTTGAATTTCTAAATGGTCTAGTTACTCACTTAGAGGAAGATTACAATATTGTGCCTATTGATAATCATATTTATAACTGCTTTTCTGAGGAAGAATGGTCACAAGATTTACAGGGGGATTTTGAGTCCTATCAGGATTTTGTTTTAAAGGGTGGATTTGGCTTTGTGATTCTTAAAAATAATGAACTGATTGCTGGGATTTCCTCAGGGTTAGTTTACCGTGGAGCAGTTGAAGTGGAAGTTGCAACTAGACCAAACGAACAAGGAAATGGATTTGCTAAAAAGCTTGGTGCTACAATGATTCTGGAGAGTTTAAATAGAGATATGTTTCCACTTTGGGATGCTCATAACGAGGCTTCCAAAAAAGTAGCAGAATTTTTAGGATATGAGTTATTTGAACCTTATGAAGCTTTTGAACTAGAGGAAGGTATCATATAATGATATCTGATATTGTATGTTTTAAGACGAGGTGAATGGCTATGCAAAACCAACTTGCTCTTAGTGGCGAACAAATTGTTGAAAAAGTTTACCCTCAATTATTGCATCATGTTGGTATGATTCGTGGGGAATATTTGTTGAGAGAGCTTAATCAAAACATCCTATTAGCAAGTTGTCAGCAATTTGTAAAAGATTATCTAGATACCATTTGCTCCTTGTACTCAGATGAAGAGGTTTGGTATCGTTTTTCAGAGTTAACAAATACAGAAGCTAATTGTTTAGAGGGGACTAAAGAGCATTTTGATGAAAATCATCCCTTGTTTGGTTATAGAGGAACTAGGCGCTTGCTGGCGTGTCCTGAAGAATTTCAGGCTGAAGCACATGTCGTTACAGAAGTTTATCAAACAAATCCCAATCTGTCTGTTATTTTTCCTTTTATCAATGATGCTGAGCAGTTAAAACAAGCTATTAGAGTATTGCGTGAGCATGGTTTTACTGGAAAAGTCGGCACAATGATTGAGTTACCGTCAGCTTATTTTGACTTGGACAGGATACTGGAAACTGGTATTTCAAAGATTGTAGTTGGAATGAATGATTTGACTTCTTTTGTTTTTGCGACTGTGAGAAATAGTCAATGGCATGATATGGAAAGTCCAATAATGTTAGATATGCTGAGAGATATGCAGGATAAAGCAAGGATGAAAAAGATTGACTTTGCTGTAGCAGGCTATCTGAATGCTTCTTTCATACAAAAAATGAATCAGACGGGTATCAAGTGTATTATCCACTACAGTTCTATTCCAGAGATTTTTAATTTAGAGATTGATCATCCAGACCATCTCAAACGTATAAAAGAAGTAAGTAAAAAATTACAAAGGAGCAAACTATGACACCGCAAGAAATGTGGAATATTTACAAGCAAATTAACCCCACGATTGGAGATGAGATAGATGCCTGGGCTTTTGGAGTGGAAGCAGATCTCTTGGCCGACTTGGTTCTAAGAGGCGAAAAGACTGCAACCGCCTCAGCTTACGACCTCTACGCACTAGAAGACGAACCTCTTCCACAAGAAGGGACCTTCGATGTCATTTTAGACAGTCAAGATCAGGCTGTCTGCATTGTCGAAATTACCAAGGTCTCCGTTCAGCCTTTTCATCAAGTTTCTGCCGACCATGCCTATAAGGAAGGGGAAGGTGACAAATCCCTAGCCTATTGGCGTCAGGTTCATGAGGATTTTTTCACCGAGTGGATGAGGGAAACCGGACTGACTTTTACTCCTGACAGCAAGGTTGTTTTAGAAGAATTTCGCAAAGTCTACCCACTCTAGACTGCAGAAGGAAGAAAGTTTTGGAAATCACCGTCCAATCCTTTTTTCTTAAGCAAAACATGATATAATAAGTTTGTTTGAAGAAGAGTAAAACTCTTAAACTTAGAATAGGAGAAAACTATGCAAGCAGTAGAACATTTTATTACGCAATTTGTTCCTGAACACTATGATTTATTTTTAGACTTGAGTCGTGAGACCAAGACCTTTTCTGGGAAGGTGACCATCACTGGTCAAGCACAGAGTGACCGTATTTCCCTTCACCAAAAAGACTTGGAAATCGCTTCTGTAGAAGTTGCGGGTCAAGCTCGTCCATTTACAGTTGACCATGACAATGAAGCCCTTCATATCGAATTGGCTGAGGCTGGTCAAGTTGAATTGGTCATTGCTTTTTCAGGAAAAATTACAGACAACATGACAGGGATTTACCCTTCTTACTACACAGTTGATGGTATCAAGAAGGAAGTCTTGTCTACTCAGTTTGAAAGCCATTTTGCGCGTGAAGCCTTCCCATGTGTGGATGAGCCTGAAGCCAAAGCAACTTTTGACCTCGCTCTACGTTTTGACCAAGCAGAAGGTGAAGTGGCCTTGTCAAATATGCCTGAAATCGATGTGGAAAACCGCAAGGAAACAGGCATCTGGAAGTTTGAAACGACACCTCGCATGTCTTCTTACTTGTTGGCTTTTGTCGCTGGTGATTTGCAAGGGGTGACCGCTAAAACTAAAAACGGTACCCTCGTAGGTGTTTACTCAACCAAAGCCCATCCACTATCTAACCTTGATTTCTCATTAGACATCGCCGTTCGCTCAATCGAGTTTTACGAAGATTACTACGGAGTTAAGTATCCAATTCCTCAATCGCTCCACATCGCCCTTCCTGACTTCTCAGCAGGTGCCATGGAAAACTGGGGTCTTGTGACTTACCGTGAAGTTTACTTAGTTGTGGATGAGAACTCAACCTTTGCCAGTCGTCAGCAAGTTGCCCTTGTTATCGCCCACGAACTTGCCCACCAATGGTTTGGAAACCTCGTGACTATGAAATGGTGGGATGATCTCTGGCTTAATGAAAGCTTCGCTAACATGATGGAATACGTCTGTGTGGATGCCATCGAGCCAAGTTGGAATATCTTTGAAGACTTCCAAACAGGTGGGGTGCCGGGAGCGCTTAAACGCGATGCGACGGATGGCGTTCAGTCTGTTCACGTTGAAGTTAAACACCCAGATGAAATCAATACGCTCTTTGATGGCGCTATTGTCTATGCCAAAGGAAGCCGTCTCATGCACATGCTTCGCCGTTGGCTCGGTGATGCTGATTTTGCTAAAGGTTTGCATGCTTACTTTGAAAAGCACCAATATGGAAATACCATTGGTCGTGACCTATGGAATGCCCTTGGTCAAGCATCAGGTCGTGATGTTGCAGCCTTCATGGATTCTTGGTTGGAGCAACCTGGTTATCCAGTTCTCACTGTCAAAGTTGAAAATGATGTCTTGAAGATTTCGCAAAAACAATTCTTTATCGGTGAGCACGAAGACAAGAATCGCCTCTGGGTTGTACCACTCAACAGCAACTGGAAAGGCCTACCAGATACACTCGAAACTGAAAGTATTGAAATTCCTGGCTACGCAGCTCTTCTTGCTGAAAATGAAGGAGCTCTTCGTCTCAATACTGAAAATACGGCCCACTACATTACCGACTATCAAGGAGACTTGTTGGATGCTGTTCTTGCTGAGCTAGAGACACTAGATAACACAAGCAAACTGCAAATCGTTCAAGAACGTCGTTTGCTGGCTGAAGCAGGACACATTTCTTATGCTGACTTGCTCCCAGTCCTTGATAAACTTACTAAGGAAGAGTCTTACCTTGTAGTTTCAGCTGTTTCTCAAGTGATTTCTGCCCTTGAGCGCTTTATTGATGAAGGAACAGAAACTGAGAAAGCCTTTAACACACTCGTTGCTAAATTGGCTCGTCACAACTATGACCGTCTTGGTTTTGAAGCCAAAGATGGAGAATCAGATGAAGATGAATTGGTTCGTCAGTTGACCATTTCCATGATGATACGCTCCAATGATGCAGAAGCTAGTCAAGTCGCTAGCCAAATCTTTGCAGCCCATAAGGAGAATCTTGCAGGACTTCCAGCAGCAATTCGTGCTCAAGTGCTCATCAATGAAATGAAACACCATGAGACCAAGGATTTGGTCGTAACTTATCTGGACCTCTACACTCATGCGACGGATGCGGTCTTCAAACGCCAGTTGGCAGCAGCTCTAGCCTACAGTACAGATGCGAACAATATCCAAACCTTGATTGACTCATGGAAAGATAAATTTGTGGTCAAACCACAGGACCTTTCTTCTTGGTATCTCCAATTCCTCGGACACAAGGCTACTCAAGAAACTGTTTGGGTTTGGGCGCGTGAAAACTGGGATTGGATCAAGGCAGCCCTTGGTGGAGATATGAGCTTTGATAGCTTTGTCATCTTCCCATCGCATATCTTTAAAACAGAGCAACGCTTGGCAGAGTACAAGGCCTTCTTTGAACCACAACTCTCTGACCTTGCTCTTAGCCGCAACATTCGCATGGGGATCAAGGATATCGCAGCGCGTGTTGACTTGATTAAGCGTGAGAAAGCAGCAGTAGAAACTGTTGTAGCCCAATATGCTAAAGCTTAATTCATTCGAAATGTAAATAAAAAACTCAACTTTCTCTCTAAAAACAAGAGAGAGTTGAGTTTTTTTTAAGGCAATTTTGGTATAATAATCATAACAAGGAGGAGTTTCTGATGATAAAAATCTTATTAGTAGAAGATGACCTAGGTCTGTCAAACTCAGTATTTGACTTTTTAGATGATTTTGCAGATGTCATGCAGGTCTTTGATGGAGAAGAAGGTCTCTACGAAGCAGAAAGTGGCGTTTATGACTTGATTCTGCTTGACCTGATGTTGCCTGAAAAAAATGGCTTCCAAGTTTTGAAAGAATTGCGTGAAAAAGGAATTACGACACCAGTCCTTATCATGACAGCTAAGGAAAGTTTGGATGACAAGGGACATGGTTTTGAGTTAGGAGCGGATGACTACCTCACCAAACCTTTCTACTTAGAAGAACTTAAAATGCGGATTCAAGCCCTTCTCAAACGTTCAGGCAAGTTTAACGAAAATACCTTGACCTATGGGGATATCGTCGTCAACCTTTCAACGAATGAAGTGAAGGTGGAAGATACGCCTGTGGAACTACTCGGAAAAGAGTTTGAGTTATTGGTTTACTTCCTTCAAAATCAAAATGTTATTCTTCCTAAGACGCAAATTTTTGACCGTCTATGGGGGTTTGATAGCGATACGACGATTTCCGTTGTAGAAGTCTATGTCTCAAAAGTTCGTAAGAAATTGAAGGGAACAGCCTTTGCTGAGAATCTTCAAACCTTGCGTAGTGTCGGGTATATTTTAAAAGATGTTCAATAAACTAAAAAAAACATGGTATGCGGATGATTTCAGCTATTTCATTCGAAACTTTGGAGTGTTCACCCTGATCTTCTCTGCTATGACCTTGATTATCCTCCAGGTCATGCACTCGAGTCTCTACACTTCTGTAGATGAAAAACTCCAAGCTCTTAGTAGTAGTCCCCAAGCGGTCATCCAGTTAGCCCTGAATCGGGCAACTGAGGAAGTCAAGGATATTCAACCCGCAACTGCGGATGCCAGCAAGGCTGAAATCAAGCCCAATGTTAGCTCCAATACAGAAGTTTTGCTTTTTGACAAGGATTTTAACCAACTCTTACTGGGTAATCGCTTTTTAGGCTTGGACAAGATCAAGCTGGACAAGAAAGAGTTGAATCATATTCGCCAAATCCAAGTTTTCAACAGTTATGGTCAGGAAGAAACCTATCGAATGGTCTTGATGGAAACCAACTCTTCCACCGTATCAAGTAATGTCAAATATGCGGCGGTTCTAATCAATACCAGCCAGCTTGAGCAAATCAGCCAAAAACACGAGCATTTAATTGTTGTAGTGATGGCTAGTTTCTGGCTCCTCTCTTTAATTGCCAGTGTTTACCTGGCACGTGTCAGTGTCAAACCGCTACTGGAAAGCATGCAAAAGCAGAAGTCTTTTGTTGAAAATGCGAGTCATGAACTGAGAACGCCTTTGGCCGTTTTACAAAATCGTTTAGAGAATCTCTTTCGAAACCAGAGGCAACCATCATGGAATCCAGCGAAAGTATCGCTTCCAGTCTTGAAGAGGTTCGCAACATGCGTTTCCTCACGACCAATCTTCTCAACCTTGCACGTCGAGATGATGGAATCAAACCAGAAATAGCAGAAGTTTCTCCACAATTCTTTAAAACAACCTTTGCCAACTATGAGTTGATTGCTTATGAAAATGATCGTTTTTTCAACTATGAAAATCGAATTTATCGTCCATTCATGACCGATCAGTTGCTCCTAAAACAACTCATGACCATTTTATTTGACAATGCCATCAAGTATACTGAAGAAGATGGGAAAATTGAGTTTGTAGTCTATGCTACAGATCGCCACCTCTATCTTACAGTAACGGATAACGGCATTGGAATTTCAGCTGCTGACAAGAAGAAAATCTTTGACCGCTTTTACCGTGTAGACAAGGCAAGAACTCGTCAGAAAGGTGGCTTTGGTTTGGGACTTTCTTTGGCTAAGCAGATCGTAGATGCCTTACGAGGAACGATTAGCGTAAAAGATAACAAACCTAGAGGAACAATTTTTGAAGTTAAGATTGCCATCCAATCTCCTTCAAAACGAAAGAATAAATAAAAAAGACAGTTATAAAACTGTCTTTTTAGATAACTAGAAAAGAGGTTGGTACCACTACCAACCTTTATTTTGAAAATTTTCGTTTCATTATCTTTCTTTGAAGTTGTAAAAGTGCGAAGCTTGTTGCCATAGCAGCAATAAATGATAAAGCTGTATTTAATTTTAAGGCTAAAAAGATAAAGCTAAAAAGCACCATAAAAATACAAAAACAAGCAATATTTACAAAAAATAAAATCTCTTTTAGGTTAGGGCCGACTGGGGCTTCAGGTGTGTAATCTTGATAAAGCGGAGTTTGTTTCGATTCGGGAGCTTGTTCAAACTCATAAGCTTCTAGTTTTCTTGCGGACATGATTCTCTCCTTAACAGTACATAACTATTTTATCATTTTTTATGCAGAGAATTATTACAGAATTGTTACAAAATAACTAAAGTCTCTTATCATTATCTAAGTCACTCTTCTTGACACCTACTAAGGAAAGTGATAGCATGGATGTTACACTTGAAACAGATGACCTAACCTTCTCTATTATAAATATACTGAGAAAGGAAAGGATAACTTATATAAATTGATAGCAAGCTGAGGCTTTTTCCTAAGATGATTTGTTGAGTTGCTACCTGGATACTTTTGAAGAGTATTGGTAGGAGTTGTTTTGAATGGATGGAAGGACAGAGATTCTGTCTATTGGTCTGGGTGGCTTTTAAACTACCTCTGGGGAAAAGTTAAAGGAGATAAGCATGTATCTTGCTATCAAAGAAATAGTACGAAACCGATATAGTTTGATTCTAACTACCATTTTTCTTATCGCTTTCATGGTCTTTTTTATGACCAGTCTAGCTCTTGGTCTTGTGCGAAACAACCGAGCAGCTATTGATAATTGGCAAGCGACGGGTGTGGTTTTATCTGACTACGCAAATGATAATTTGACAGCATCCTTTATTCCTGAAAAGGACTACAAGGACAAGAGTTCCGAAGAGGCTGCTCCCCTGGGCTATATGTTCGCTGTGACCAATCTAGTCGATGATAGTGAAAAGGTCAATGTTTCCATCTTTGCTCAAGAGTGGGACTCTTTTATCTCTCCGAGTTTGACTGAGGGCCGTTATCCTGAAGGAGATGATGAGGTTGTCGTGGATCAGTCCTTTGAGAATTATGGGATTAGGCTAGGTGATGCCATTCAGCTCAATGGAAGCGAGACAAGTTACAAGATTGTAGGCCTGACTCAAGGAAATAAATTTTTCACCGAGCCTGTTATCTTTACGAGTCTGACGACTTATTGGACCTTACAAGGAACCTTGAAAGCCAATCGTTCCATCTCTGCTTTGGTATTGAAAAATGATATAGAAGTGGCTGGCGATGGATTGAAACAGATTTCCATTCCAAAAATGATATCGAAAATTCCTGGTTACACACCTCAGGTTAATGTATTTTCAGGGATGATTCTCGCTATGATTGTTATCACTGGCTTGATTGTGGGGATTTTTGTTTATATCATTACCATCCAAAAACTAGGTCTTTATGGAATAATGCGGGCTCAGGGAATACAGATCAAAACCATTGTATGGTCTCTATTCTGTCAAATCTTCCTCCTAGCTGGTATGGGGATTGCTTTAGCCTTGCTGGCAATCGGAGGAGTGATTTTAGTCTTACCAGCTACCTTCTTTTTCTACCCAAATTGGATAGCCTACTCTGTCCTAAGTTTGGTGATTTGCTTGATGGCCCTTCTAGGTGGTGTCATTTCACTTCCACGCTTGCTAAAGGTGGACCCGATTACTGCGATTGCAGAGTGATAAGGAGAATAGTATGACAGCATTGATTGAAATGACTCAAGTGACTAAACGTATGGGGAAGGAAAGATGAAAGTCGTGGCTCTGCATGAGACGAATTTTCAGCTAAATGCGGGAGAGTTCGTTGCTATCGTTGGGCCTTCTGGCTCTGGAAAGACGACCTTTCTGACGACTCTAGGACAACTTCAGGAAGCGTCGAGTGGAAAGATTTTGGTAAAGGGGAAAGAAACAGGCAGTTTGACGGAGAAGGAGAAAACAGACCTTCGTTTTAGAGAGTTTGGCTTTATTCTACAAGCTTCAAACTTAATTCCTTTTCTAACGGTCAAGGAACAGCTGGATTTGATTGACAGACTGGATAAGGGAAAAAATAGTAAAAGTGATCGAAAAGAGTTACTTGACTTGTTGGATTTGGAAAAGTACAAGATCATTATCCCAAGGCTTTATCAGGTGGTGAACGTCAACGTGCAGCAATCGCTAGAGCGCTTTATAACAACCCAAGTATCGTGCTTGCAGATGAGCCAACGGCAAGTCTGGATACCCAGCGTGCTTACCAAGTAACGGAAATGTTGGCTGCCATTGCCCACGAACAAGGTAGAGGAGTTGTCATGATTACACATGATACACGCCTTCTTGATAAGGTTGACCGTATTTATGTTATGAATGATGGTCACCTAGTTGAAAAAACACATGCATAAAAAAGAAAGTGGACGGTACTAGTTACTGTTCACTTTTTGATTGCAACCTTTAAAAAATGATTTTGACTTTTTATAAAAATTCTAGTATTCATAGCTGATTTTTGAGAATTGTGGTATAATTTTTCTTATGGAAAAGATTATCATTACAGCAACTGCTGAAAGTATTGAACAAGTTGAACAGTTACTAGAAGCTGGCATAGACCGCATCTATGTCGGTGAGAAAGATTTGGTCTTCGTCTGCCAACGACCTTTAGTTATGAAGAGTTGCGCACCATCGCTAAGCTCGTTCATGATGCGGGTAAGGAATTGATCGTTGCAGTCAACGCCCTCATGCATCAGGATATGATGGACCGTATCAAGCCTTTCCTAGACTTCTTGGAAGAAATCAAGACAGACTATATTACAGTAGGAGATGCAGGTGTCTTTTACGTAGTCAACCGTGATGGCTATTCCTTCAAGACTATCTACGATGCTTCAACCATGGTGACAAGCAGTCGTCAGATTAACTTCTGGGGTCAAAAGGCAGGCGCATCTGAGGCTGTTTTGGCGCGTGAAATTCCATCTGCTGAACTCTTCAAGATGCCAGAGATTTTGGAAATTCCTGCTGAAGTCTTGGTTTACGGAGCTAGTGTTATTCACCATTCTAAGCGTCCGCTCTTACAAAACTACTATAACTTTACGCACATCGATGATGAAAGACACGTAAACGTGACCTCTTCTTAGCAGAACCGAGTGACCCTGAGAGCCATTACTCTATCTTTGAAGATAATCATGGTACCCACATCTTTGCAAATAACGACCTTGATTTGATGACCAAATTGACAGAATTGGTGGAGCATGGTTTTACCCATTGGAAGCTAGAAGGACTCTACACACCAGGTCAAAACTTTGTTGAGATTGCAAAACTCTTTATCCAAGCTCGCAGTTTGATCCAAGAGGGCAAATTCAGCCATGATCAAGCCTTCTTGCTGGATGAAGAAGTTCGTAAACTTCACCCTAAAAACCGTTTCCTTGATACAGGATTTTATGACTACGATCCTGATATGGTTAAATAGAACAGCAAAACCCGAAATAAAAATGTTCGGGTTTTTTCGGTGTATCCATGAAATATAAACGGATACATGGTATAATAAAGGAAGCTCTTTATTGGAGGTGTTAAAGTGGAAATCTGAAAAAAATGGCAGGAATCAAGGCTGCTGAGTTTGTCAACGATGGTATGGTTGTCGGACTGGGGACTGGATCAACTGCCTACTATTTCGTAGAAGAAATAGGTCGTCGGATTAAGGAAGAAGGATTGCAGATTACAGCTGTAACGACTTCTACTGTGACCAGTAAACAGGCAGAAGGACTCAATATTCCGCTCAAGTCGATTGACCAAGTAGACTTTGTTGATGTGACGGTTGATGGAGCAGATGAAGTGGATAGCCAGTTTAATGGAATCAAAGGTGGTGGGGGTGCCCTTCTCATGGAGAAGGTTGTAGCGACACCATCAAAAGAATACATTTGGGTGGTGGATGAAAGCAAACTGGTAGAAAAACTAGGTGCTTTTAAATTGCCTGTAGAAGTAGTTCAGTATGGCGCAGAACAGGTCTTTCGTCGCTTTGATCGAGCTGGGTATAAACCAAGTTTTCGAGAAAAAGACGGTCACCGTTTTGTTACTGATATGCAGAACTTTATCATTGATCTTGCTTTGGATGTCATCGAAGACCCAATTGCCTTTGGGCAAGAGTTGGATCATGTTGTTGGTGTCGTAGAGCACGGTTTATTCAACCAAATGGTGGATAAGGTTATCGTAGCTGGACGAGATGGGGTTCAGATTTTAACTTCAACAAAAGCAAACTAATCAAAGTAATAAGGAGACACACAATGTCAAAATTTAATCGTATTCACTTGGTGGTACTGGATTCTGTAGGAATCGGTGCAGCACCAGATGCCAATAACTTTGTCAATGCAGGAGTTCCAGACGGAGCTTCCGACACACTGGGGCATATCTCAAAAGCTGTTGGTTTGAATGTTCCAAACATGGCTAAAATCGGTCTAGGAAATATTCCTCGTGAAACTCCTCTTAAGACTGTGCCAGCTGAGAGCAATCCAACTGGATATGCAACAAAATTAGAAGAAGTATCACTTGGTAAGGATACTATGACTGGACACTGGGAAATCATGGGACTCAATATTACCGAGCCTTTCGATACTTTCTGGAACGGATTCCCAGAAGAAATCCTGACAAAAATCGAAGAATTTTCAGGACGTAAGGTCATTCGTGAAGCCAACAAACCTTACTCAGGTACGGCTGTTATCGATGATTTCGGACCACGTCAAATGGAAACTGGAGAGTTGATTATCTATACTTCAGCTGACCCTGTTTTGCAAATTGCTGCCCACGAAGACATTATTCCTTTGGATGAATTGTACCGTATCTGTGAATACGCTCGTTCAATTACCCTTGAGCGTCCTGCCCTTCTAGGCCGTATCATTGCTCGTCCGTATGTTGGTGAACCAGGTAACTTCACTCGTACGGCAAATCGTCGAGACTTAGCCGTTTCTCCATTTGCACCAACTGTTTTAGATAAATTGAACGAAGCAGGTATCGATACGTACGCTGTTGGTAAAATCAACGATATCTTTAATGGCGCTGGTATCAATCATGACATGGGCCACAACAAGTCAAATAGTCATGGAATTGATACGCTCTTGAAGACCATGGGCCTTGCTGAGTTTGAAAAAGGATTCTCATTCACAAACTTGGTGGACTTTGATGCCCTTTACGGCCACCGCCGCAATGCTCATGGTTACCGTGATTGCTTGCATGAGTTCGATGAGCGCTTGCCTGAAATTATCGCAGCTATGAGAGAGGATGACCTTCTCTTGATTACTGCTGACCATGGAAATGACCCAACCTATGCTGGAACTGACCACACTCGTGAATATATTCCACTTTTAGCTTACAGCCCTAGCTTTAAGGGAAATGGTGTCATTCCAGTTGGACATTTTGCAGATATCTCAGCAACAGTTGCGGATAACTTTGGTGTGGAAACTGCCATGATTGGTGAAAGTTTCTTAGATAAATTGGTATAAGATGACGCGATATGCTTTACTGGTAAGGGGCATTAATGTCGGTGGGAAAAATAAGGTTGTCATGGCGCAACTTCGTCAAGAACTGATAGAGTTGGGGCTGGGAAAGGTTGAAACCTACATCAACAGTGGCAATATTTTCTTTACTTCGACAGATGCCAAAGCCCAATTGGTTGAAAAGTTAGAGGCTTTCTTTGAAGTCCATTATCCATTTATTCAGAGCTTTTCTTTACTGAGTCTTGAGGACTTTGAAGCGGAACTTGAAAATCTGCCTGAATGGTGGACCAAAGATCTGGCTCGAAAAGATGTCCTCTTTTATACAGAAGGCTTGGATGTGGATCAAGTCATTGAGAAAGTTGAAAGTTTGGAACTGAAAGATGAAGTGGTTCATTTTGGAAGACTTGGGATTTTCTGGGGGAAGATCTCTGAGGAATCCTACTATGCAACTGCCTATCATAAGTACTTGCTCAAGATGCCTTTTTATCGCAACATCACCATTCGCAATGCAAAAACCTTTGACAAAATCGGTCAAATGCTAAAAAATAATAAAGGAGACACACAATGACATTTTTAGATAAGATCAAGGAAACAGCTGCTTTCCTGAAAGACAAGGGAATACTAGCGCCTGAGTTCGGTCTAATCCTTGGATCAGGACTTGGAGAATTGGCAGAAGAAATCGAAAATCCAGTTGTAGTAGATTATGCAGATATCCCAAACTGGGGCCGTTCGACAGTAGTCGGTCACGCTGGGAAATTGGTATATGGTGAACTTTCAGGGCGCAAGGTCTTGGCTCTTCAAGGACGCTTCCATTTCTACGAAGGCAATCCTCTTGAAGTCGTGACTTTCCCAGTTCGTGTGATGAAAGTCCTCGGATGTGAAGGTGTCATTGTTACCAATGCAGCTGGTGGTATTGGCTATGGTCCTGGTACCTTGATGGCTATCTCAGACCATATTAACATGACGGGTCAAAACCCATTGATGGGTGAAAACTTGGATGATTTTGGTCCACGTTTCCCAGATATGTCTAAAGCCTACACTCCAGAATACCGTGCTACTGCCCATGAAGTGGCTAAGAAACTTGGTATCAAGCTTGATGAAGGTGTCTATATCGGTGTAACCGGTCCGACTTATGAAACCCCAGCAGAAATTCGTGCCTATAAGACATTGGGAGCAGATGCAGTTGGTATGTCTACAGTTCCTGAAGTGATTGTGGCAGCCCACTCTGGCTTGAAAGTTCTAGGAATTTCATGTATTACGAACCATGCTGCAGGTTTCCAAGAAGAACTCAACCACGAAGAAGTTGTAGAAGTGACTGAACGTGTTAAAGGCGACTTCAAAGGCTTGCTTAAAGCGATTCTTGCTGAATTGTAATGTCATGAGAGTTCACTTTATTTTACATGAGACATTTGAGGTTCCAGGCGCATATCTAAAATGGGCTATAGAACGAGGTCATCAAATTACATCAACAAAGGTTTATGAAAAAGAACCTCTTCCTGAAACAATTGACGGGATTGATTTTCTGATTGTCATGGGTGGTCCTCAATCACCTGATGAGGATAGAGAAAACTTCCCATACTATGATCCAAAGGCTGAGCTTGCTTTATGAAAGAAGCGATTGCTACAGATATTTATATTGTTGGTGTCTGTCTTGGTGCGCAACTCCTATCTGTTTCCTATGGTGCGAAGTATGAACATAGTCTTGAGCGCGAGATTGGCGTTTATCCTGTGACATTGACGATGCAAGGTTTAACAGATCCTCATGTCAGCTTGTTCGGAGAAACCATAGAAACCGGCCACTGGCACGGTGATATGCCAGGGCTGACAGATGAAGCTGTTGTCTTGGCGACCAGTCAAGGTTGTCCACGCCAAATTATTCGCTTCAGTCCGAAACATTATGCCTTTCAGGCTCATTTGGAATTTGATCCAGACGCAGTAGAATTATTGATTGCTGCGGATGGTGAGGAGAAATTAAGAGAGCAAAGTGAAAAGTTGCCTTTTGTTCAAACACCAGAAGAATTACGTGGAAACGATTATTCTGAAATGAATGCAAAACTGTATGCATTTTTAGATTCATTGGTAAACTAGGAACTACAGAAAGGCAGAGTATCTGAGTTATAGTCAAACTCGGGCTAATTGTTCTGTGAAATATTTAAATTTAAAATCAAGAAAGAAAGGATGGGTAAACCGTATTTGCTGAACTGAATACGGGCAGAGAACTGCGTGAAAAAGATAAACTGTCTAGCATCTGCGATGCTTCGTCAGTTTCCTATTTTTACTTTGTTCTCTGTCGCTATCCTAAATATACAATAAAGAAAGGTAGAGCGTGTGTTCAAATTTGAACACGAGCGGAAACTTTTCTAGAAATTCAGAAAGGAAGGGGAGTTCGGTTTTGAATTGAACTCGGACTGTTCTCTTCTATATCATAAAAATTAAGAAAGAAAGGAATTGAACCCACCCTAAAAGCAGTGGGAAAAAGATAGTTGGTCTAGCGAGCATCGCTCACTGCACCCAACTCCTATTTTCCCTTCGCTTTTTGACGGGTTTGGTATCTTATATTATGTCTATCCATATTGCTGCTCAGCAGGGTGAAATTGCTGATAAAATTCTTCTTCCTGGGGATCCTCTTCGTGCGAAATTTATTGCGGAAACTTCCTTGAAGATGCTGTTTGTTTTAACGAAGTGCGTAACATGTTTGGCTACACTGGTACTTACAAGGGTCACCGTGTATCAGTCATGGGAACTGGTATGGGAATGCCATCAATCTCTATCTATGCCCGTGAGTTGATTGTGGACTACGGTGTGAAGAAATTAATCCGTGTGGGAACTGCGGGTTCGTTAAACGAGGATGTCCACGTCCGTGAATTGGTTTTGGCGCAAGCAGCTGCAACCAACTCAAACATCATCCGCAATGACTGGCCACAGTATGATTTCCCACAAATCGCTAGCTTTGATTTGCTAGACAAGGCCTACCATATCGCCAAAGAACTTGGTATGACCACCCACGTTGGGAACGTTTTGTCATCAGATGTCTTTTATTCAAACTACTTTGAAAAGAATATTGAGCTTGGTAAATGGGGAGTTAAGGCTGTGGAAATGGAAGCAGCAGCTCTTTACTATCTTGCTGCCCAACACCACGTTGATGCCCTTGCTATCATGACCATTTCTGATAGCTTGGTCAATCCAGATGAAGACACCACTGCAGAAGAACGCCAAAATACCTTCACCGATATGATGAAGGTTGGTTTGGAAACCTTAATTGCAGAGTAAATTGTAAACGAAAATCCTGATTTCAAGTGGAATCAGGATTTTTTCATAGATGCGATTTTTTCTGGGTCTGGTGTAACGCGGAGGGTCTTTTGCCCTGTGTAGGTTACAAAGCCAGGTTTGCCACCTGTTGGTTTGTTGAGCTTTTTCACTTCAATCATATCCACTTGCACCAGATTTGACAAACGCCCTTTGGAGAAGTAGGCAGCTAGTTCGGCTGCATCTGTCTTGACTTCGTCAGAAGGATTGAGATTTCCTGAGATGACGACGTGGCTTCCTGGAATGTCCTTTGCGTGGAACCAAAGTTCTTCCTTGCGAGCCATTTTAAAGGTTAGCTCTTCATTTTGCAGGTTGTTTCGTCCGACATAGATGATGGTCTTGCCATCGCTCGCCAGATACTGTTCTGGTTTTTTGCGTTTCTGGATTTTTTCACGTTGGCGTCTTCTAATAAAGCCTGTTTGGATCAATTCTTCACGGATTTCAGCGATTTCCTCCAGCCCAGCTTGATTGAGAACAGTCTCGACACTTTCTAGATAAAGAATGGTGGCCTTGGTTTCTTCGATCAGTTCAGTCAGGTATTTGACAGCTTCTTTGAGTTTCTGGTAACGTTTAAAATAGCGTTGAGCATTCTGGCTGGGGGTCAAGGCCTTATCAAGCGCAATGGTGATAGGCTGATTAGTGTAGTAGTTGTCCAAGGTAACCTGATTTTGGTCATTAGGCACTTGGTGGAGGAAGGTTGTCAACAATTCCCCTTTTTGGCGAAATTCCTCAGCATTGTCTGTCGCTAGTAACTCTTTTTCTTGTTTTTTAAGCTTATGTCGATTTTTCTGAAGTTCATTTTCAACACGACGAATCAGTTCGCTGGCTTGCTGTTTGACACGGTCGCGTTCAGCCTTGTCCTTATAGTAGGTGTCCAGCAAGTCAGAAAGGCTGGCAAAAGGCTCTTCCACCTGATTTGCAAAAGGAACTGGGCTGAAAGAAGTCTCCGTTAGGTAAGGCTTGGTTTCTTGGCCGAAAAAGTTACGGAAAGTGGATAGTTTGTCACTGACCAATAAACTTTCCAGTTCGTTTGCCGTATCACGCCCCAGACCTTGAAAGAGGTTTTGAAGATTTTTTGCTGTTAGTTCCTGTGTTTGCAGGATTTCAAAGAGTTTTTCATCCTTGACAGTAAAAGGATTGAGAGACTCGGTACTCGGCGGAGCGATATAGGTCGAGCCTGGTAGTAAGGTGCGGTAGCTATTTTGTGAAAAGCCGACGTGTTTGATGACTTCGAGGATTTTATGGCTACTTTTATCTACGAGGAGAATATTACTGTGTTTACCCATGATTTCGATAATCAAGGTAGCCTGAATATGGTCCCCAATCTCATTTTTATTGGAAACTGTAATTTCCACAATACGGTCATTTTCGATTTGCTCAATCGACTCAATCAGAGCACCCTGCAAATACTTTCTCAAAACCATGATAAAAGTCGAAGGTTGGGCTGGATTTTCAAAGGTTGTTTGGGTCAGCTGGATGCGACCAAAAACGGGATGAGCAGAGAGGAGCAGGCGATGGCTTTGGCGATTGCTACGGATTTGCAAGACCAACTCTTGTTCAAAAGGTTGATTGATTTTCTGAATGCGACCATTGACCAACTCTCTTCGTAACTCCTCAATCATGTGATGTAAAAAAAATCCGTCAAATGACATCGTTCTCTCCTTGTGATTGTATTCCATAGTATTATATCAAAAAGGTAGAATAAAATCATGGAAATATGGTATAATAAAGCCAAGTAAAGAGAATCGAGAAGTAAATGTATATTGAAATGGTAGATGAAACTGGTCAAGTTTCACAAGAAATCTTGCAACAAACCCAAGAGATTTTGGAATTTGCAGCCAAAAAAATAGGAAAAGAAGACAAGGAGATGGCAGTGACCTTTGTGACTAACGAGCGTAGTCATGAACTCAACCTCGAGTACCGTGATACGGATCGTCCGACAGATGTCATCAGCCTTGAGTATAAACCTGAATTGGACATCTCCTTTGATGAGGAAGATTTGCTTGAAAATCCTGAATTAGCAGAGATGGTGTCTGAGTTTGATGCCTATATTGGGGAACTGTTCATCTCTATCGATAAAGCGCATGAGCAGGCTAAGGAATATGGCCACAGCTTTGAGCGTGAGATGGGTTTCTTGGCAGTACACGGCTTTTTACACATTAACGGCTATGATCACTACACTCCGGAAGAAGAAGCGGAGATGTTCGGTTTACAAGAAGAAATTTTGACAGCCTATGGACTCACAAGACAATAAACGAAAATGGAAAAATCGTGACCTGGTATCTAGTTTAGAATTTGCCCTGACAGGAATTCTGACTGCTTTCAAGGAAGAACGTAATATGCGAAAACATGCAGTGACGGCTCTAGTAGTTATCCTTGCAGGTTTTGTTTTTCAGGTGTCACGAATTGAATGGCTCTTTCTCCTAATGAGCATTTTCTTGGTAGTAGCCTTTGAAATTATTAACTCTGCTATTGAAAATGTAGTGGATTTAGCCAGTCACTATCACTTTTCTATGTTGGCAAAGAAAGCCAAGGACATGGCAGCAGGAGCTGTGCTAGTGGTCTCTCTTTTTGCTGCAGTGACAGGTGCACTTATCTTTCTCCCACGCATTTGGGATATACTATTTTAAACACTAAGAGGAAATTATGACATTTAAATCAGGCTTTGTAGCTATTTTGGGACGTCCCAATGTTGGGAAGTCAACCTTTTTAAATCACGTCATGGGGCAAAAGATTGCCATTATGAGTGACAAGGCGCAGACAACGCGCAATAAAATCATGGGGATTTACACCACGGATAAGGAGCAAATCGTCTTTATCGATACACCTGGGATTCACAAGCCAAAAAAACAGCTCTTGGCGATTTCATGGTGGAATCTGCCTATAGTACTTTGCGTGAAGTGGATACTGTTCTATTCATGGTGCCAGCTGATGAGCCACGTGGTAAGGGCGACGATATGATTATCGAGCGTCTGAAAGCTGCCAAGGTTCCTGTGATTCTGGTGGTGAATAAGATTGATAAGGTTCATCCTGATCAGCTCTTGGCTCAGATTGATGATTTCCGTAATCAAATGGACTTCAAGGAGATTGTTCCTATCTCAGCTCTTCAGGGAAATAATGTTTCTCATCTAATCGATATTCTGAGTGAAAATCTAGAGGAAGGTTTCCAGTATTTCCCATCTGATCAAATCACAGATCACCCAGAGCGTTTCTTGGTTTCAGAAATGATTCGTGAGAAAGTCTTGCACCTAACTCGAGAAGAGATTCCTCACTCAGTTGCAGTGGTAGTTGACTCTATGAAACGGGATGAAGAGACAGACAAGGTCCATATCCGAGCAACCATCATGGTCGAGCGTGATAGCCAAAAAGGCATTATCATCGGAAAAGGTGGCGCCATGCTCAAGAAAATTGGGACTATGGCCCGTCGTGATATCGAACTCATGCTAGGGGATAAGGTTTTCCTAGAAACTTGGGTCAAGGTCAAGAAAAACTGGCGTGATAAAAAGCTAGATTTGGCTGACTTTGGCTATAATGAAAAAGAATACTAAGTAGAGGTGGGCTCATGCCTGCTTCTTGTTTTTACAGAAGGAGGATTTATGCCTGAATTACCTGAGGTTGAAACGGTTCGTCGTGGCTTAGAAAAATTGATCTTGGGAAAGAAGATTTCTAGCCTAGAGATTCGTTATCCTAAGATGATCAAGACGGATTTGGACGAGTTTCGAAAGGAAGTGCCTGATCAAGTAATTGAGTCAATAGGACGCCGTGGAAAATATCTACTTTTTTACCTAACAGACAAAGTCTTGATTTCGCATCTACGGATGGAGGGCAAGTATTTTTACTATCCGGATCAGGTTCCTGAACGCAAGCATGTTCATATTTTCTTCCAGTTTGAGGATGGTGGTACGCTTGTTTACGAGGATGTACGCAAGTTTGGTACAATGGAATTGCTGGCACCCGACCTTTTGGATGCCTACTTTATTTCTAAGAAACTAGGGCCTGAGCCAAGAGAGCAGGACTTTGATTTGCAGGTCTTTCAAGCTGCCCTAGCCAAGTCTAAAAGCCTATCAAATCTCATCTTCTAGACCAAACCTTGGTAGCTGGTCTAGGTAATATCTATGTGGATGAGGTCCTCTGGCGAGCTCAGGTTCATCCAGCTAGACCTTCCCAAACTTTGACTGCAGAAGAAGCGTCAGCTATTCATGACCAGACCATTGCTGTTTTGGGACAGGCAGTTGAAAAGGGTGGTTCCACCATTCGGACCTATACCAATGCCTTTGGGGAAGACGGAACCATGCAGGATTTCCATCAGGTCTATGATAAGACTGGACAAGCATGTTCGCGCTGTGGGACAGTGATTGAGAAATTCCAGCTCAGTGGACGGGGAACTCATTTTTGTCCTCAGTGTCAAAGGAGGGGCTGATGGGAAAAATTATCGGAATCACAGGAGGAATTGCCTCTGGTAAGTCAACTGTGACAAATTTCCTAAGAGAGAAAGGCTTTCAAGTGGTGGATGCTGACGCAGTCGTTCACCAACTACAAAAACCTGGTGGTCGTCTTTATCAACTCTTAGTTCACCACTTTGGACAGGAAATCATCCTTGAAAATGGAGAACTTAATCGCCCTCTTCTGGCTAGTCTCATCTTCTCAAATTCTGAGGAGCGGGAATGGTCTAAGCAAACCCAAGGGGAAATTATTCGTGAGGAATTGGCTGCATTGCGAGACCAGTTGACTCAGACAGAAGCGATTTTTTTCATGGATATTCCCCTGCTTTTTGAACAGGACTACAGTGCTTGGTTTGATGAAACATGGCTGGTCTATGTGAATCGTGATGTTCAGGTGGAACGTTTCATGAAACGGGATCATCTTTCTAAGGAAGTAGCAGAGTCCCGTTTGGCCGCCCAATGGCCATTAGAGAAAAAGAAAGATTTTGCCAGTCATGTTCTAGACAACAATGGCAGTCGTGATCAGCTTGTGGCTCAAGTAGTGAAGTTACTTGAAGGAGGCGATAGCTGTGCAAGAGATTAGTTGGAAAGAGAATCTTCGTGTCGCCTGGTTCGGTAGCTTTCTAACGGGCGCCAGCATTTCCTTGGTCGTTCCTTTCATGCCTATCTTTGTGGAGCAGTTGGGAATTGAAGGAGACCAAGTTGCTTTTTATGCTGGATTAGCCATCTCAGTTTCGGCTGTTTCAGCAGCTCTAGTTTCTCCCATCTGGGGTATTCTTGCTGACAAATATGGTCGAAAGCCCATGATGATTCGAGCAGGTCTTGCCATGACCATTACCATGGGAGGTTTGGCCTTCGTGCCAAATATCTATTGGCTACTCTTTCTGCGCTTGCTCAATGGTGTATTTACTGGTTTTGTCCCCAATGCAACGGCCTTGATTGCTAGTCAGGTACCTAAAGATAAGTCTGGAGCGGCTCTGGGGACTCTATCTACAGGTGTAGTTGCGGGAACACTGACAGGCCCCTTTGTTGGAGGCTTTATTGCTGAAATTTTTGGCATTCGCAATGTCTTTTTATTGGTAGGCGCTTTCCTATTTTTAGCTGCAATCCTAACCATTTTCTTTATCAAGGAAGATTTTCAGCCAGTGGCTAAGGAGAAGGCTATCCCAACGAAAGAAGTATTTTCTTCTTTCAAGTATCCTAGGCTTTTAGTAAACCTATTTTTGACAAGCTTTGTCATTCAATTTTCAGCTCAATCAATTGGCCCCATTCTAGCTCTCTATGTGCGGGACTTAGGGCAGACTGAGAATCTCCTCTTTGTGTCAGGATTGATTGTATCCAGCATGGGATTTTCTAGCATGATGAGTGCTGGAATTCTAGGAAAACTTGGCGATAAGGTAGGGAATCATAGATTGTTGGTCGTAGCGCAGATTTATTCCGTCATTATTTACCTTCTTTGTGCTCATGCAACCAGCCCCCTTCAACTTGGCTTGTATCGTTTTCTCTTTGGTCTGGGAACGGGAGCTCTCATACCAGGAGTTAATGCCCTTCTCAGCAAAATGACTCCAAATCAGGTATTTCAAGAATTTTCGCCTTCAACCAAGTCTTTTTTTACCTCGGTGGAGTGATTGGACCTATGGCGGGATCCGCAGTTGCAGGATATTTGGGCTACCATGCTGTCTTTTATGCGACAGCAGCCTGTGTGGCTTTCAGTTGTTTATGTAACTTAGTGCAATTTAGATCATTATTAAAAGTAAAGGAAATCTAGTGCGAGTAAAAATCAATCTCAAGTGCTCCTCTTGTGGCAGCATGAATTATCTAACCAGTAAGAACTCCAAAACCCATCCAGACAAGATTGAGGTGTTAAAATATTGTCCAAAGGAAAGAAAAGTAACTTTACATCTTGAATCTAAGTAGAATTTATGGTAAAATAATAGGGATTTTAAGGAGTTTGATATGTATAACCTATTATTAACCATTTTATTAGTATTATCTGTTGTGATTGTGATTGCGATTTTCATGCAACCAACTAAGAACCAATCCAGCAATGTATTTGATGCCAGCTCAGGTGATTTGTTTGAACGTAGTAAAGCGCGTGGTTTTGAAGCTGTGATGCAACGTTTGACAGGTATTTTAGTCTTTTTCTGGCTAGCCATTGCCTTAGCATTGACAGTATTATCAAGTAGATAAGAAATGGGCAGGACTAGGTCTTTGCCTATTTTTATTTTTATACTCTTCAAAAATCTCTTCAAACCACGTCAGCGTCGGCTTGTCGTATATGTGTTACTGACTTCGTCAGTTCTATCCACAACCTCAAAACGGTATTTTGAGCAACCTGCGACTAGCTTTCTAGTTTGCTCTTTGATTTTTATTGAGTATTAAATGATGTTTGAGAAGGTCTTACAGTAAAAGAAAATTAAAAAATCTAGAAAGAAAACATGAAAGATAAAATTAAAGAATATTTGCAAGAGAAGGGGCGAGTGACGGTAAATGACCTTGCTCAGGCTCTCGGAAAGGATGGGTCCAAGGATTTCCGTGAGTTGATTAAAACCCTGTCTCTGATGGAAAGAAAGCACCAGATTCGTTTTGAAGATGATGGTAGTTTATGTCTAGACCAAAAGAAGAAACATGAAATTACCCTCAAAGGGATTTTTCATGCCCATAAGAATGGCTTTGGCTTTGTCAGTCTAGAAGGGGAAGAGGACGATCTTTTTGTAGGAAAAAACGATGTCAACTATGCCATTGATGGCGATACAGTTGAGGTGGTCATAAAGAAAGTTGCTGACCGCAACAAGGGAACTGCTGCAGAAGCCAAAATTATTGATATCTTAGAACACAGCCTGACAACCGTTGTCGGTCAAATTGTTCTGGATCAGGAAAAGCCCAAGTATGCTGGCTATATTCGTTCCAAAAATCAAAAAATCAGCCAACCGATTTATGTGAAGAAACCGGCTATCAAGTTGGAAGGTACTGAAGTTCTCAAGGTCTTTATTGACAAATACCCAAGTAAGAAACATGATTTCTTTGTCGCTAGTGTGCTAGACGTGGTGGGGCACTCGACTGATGCTGGGATTGACGTTCTTGAAGTCTTGGAATCCATGGATATTGTTTCAGAATTTCCAGAAGCTGTTCTCAAGGAAGCAGAAAGTGTGCCAGAAGCTCCGTCTCAAAAGGATATGGGAGGTCGTCTGGACCTGAGAGATGAAATCACCTTTACCATTGACGGTGCGGATGCCAAGGACTTAGACGACGCAGTACACATCAAGCCTTTAAAGAATGGCAATATCGAACTCGGAGTTCACATCGCAGATGTTTCCTACTATGTGACCGAGGGTTCTGCCCTTGACAAGGAAGCCCTTAACCGCGCGACTTCTGTCTATGTGACAGACCGAGTGGTTCCAATGCTTCCAGAGCGTTTGTCAAATGGCATCTGCTCTCTCAATCCTCAAGTAGATCGCTTGACCCAGTCTGCTATTATGGAAATTGATAAACATGGTCGTGTGGTTAATTACACCATTACCCAAACAGTTATTAAGACGAGCTTCCGTATGACCTATAGCGCTGTTAATGATATCCTAGCTGGCGATGAGGAAAAGAGACGAGAGTTTAAGAAAATTGTTCCAAGTATCGAGCTCATGGCCAAGCTTCATGAAAGGCTAGAAAGCATGCGTGAGAAGCGTGGTGCCCTTAACTTTGATACCAGCGAAGCTAAGATCTTGGTGGATAAAAAAGGCAAGCCTGTGGATATCGTTCTTCGCCAACGTGGTATTGCTGAGCGGATGATTGAGTCCTTCATGTTGATTGCTAATGAAACGGTTGCCGAGCACTTTAGCAAGTTGGATCTACCTTTCATCTATCGAATTCACGAGGAGCCCAAGGCTGAAAAAGTTCAGAAGTTTATTGATTACGCCTCTAGTTTGGTTTACGAATTTATGGAACTGCCAGTGAGATTAGCCAAGAGGCTCTCCAAGACATCATGCGTGCTGTTGAGGGAGAACCCTATGCGGATGTATTGTCCATGATGCTTCTCCGTTCTATGCAACAGGCTCGCTATTCTGAGCACAATCACGGTCACTATGGACTAGCCGCTAACTATTACACTCACTTCACCAGTCCTATTCGCCGTTATCCAGACCTTCTAGTCCACCGTATGATTCGGGACTATGGTCGTTCTAAGGAAATAGCAGAGCATTTTGAACAAGTGATTCCAGAGATTGCAACCCAGTCTTCCAACCGTGAACGTCGTGCCATCGAGGCTGAGCGTGAAGTCGAAGCCATGAAAAAGGCTGAGTACATGGAAGAATATGTGGGTGAAGAGTACGACGCAGTTGTATCCAGCATCGTCAAATTCGGTCTCTTTGTTGAATTGCCAAATACAGTCGAAGGTTTGATTCACATTACCAATTTGTCTGAATTTTATCATTTCAACGAGCGAGATTTGACTCTCCGTGGAGAGAAATCAGGAACAACCTTCCGTGTGGGACAGCAAATTCGCATTCAAGTTGAAAGAGCCGATAAGATGACGGGAGAGATTGATTTCTCTTATATTCCAAGTGAGTTTGATGTCATCGAAAAAGGCTTGAAACAAGCTGGGCGCAAAGACAGAGGTCATGGTTCAAGTCGTCGTTCAGACAAGAAGGAAGACAAGAGAAAATCAGGACGCTCAAATGATAAGTACAAGCATTCACAAAAAGATAAAAAGAAAAAAGGCAAGAAACCTTTTTACAAAGAAGTAGCTAAGAAAGGAGCCAAGCATGGCAAAGGGCGAGGGAAAGGTCGTCGCACAAAATAAAAAGGCGCACCACGACTATACAATCGTTGATACGCTTGAAGTAGGAATGGTGCTGACAGGAACGGAAATCAAGAGCGTTCGAGCTGCTCGAATCAATCTCAAGGACGGCTTTGCCCAAGTAAAAAATGGGGAAGTCTGGCTGAGCAATGTTCATATCGCCCCTTACGAAGAGGGCAATATCTGGAACCAGGAACCAGAACGTCGTCGTAAACTTTTGCTCCATAAAAAACAAATTCAAAAATTGGAACAAGAGACCAAAGGGACAGGAATGACCCTTGTTCCCCTTAAAGTCTATATTAAAGATGGTTATGCTAAACTCCTTTTAGGACTTGCTAAAGGGAAACATGACTATGACAAACGGGAGTCTATCAAGCGTCGTGAACAAAACCGCGACATCGCGCGTGTGATGAAAGCTGTCAACCAGCGTTAAGAAGAGGAAGTAAAATGGAAATTAATTGCCTATAAACGGATGCCCTTGTGGAATAAACAAACCATGCCTGAAGCTGTTCAGCAAAAGCACAATACTAAAGTCGGCACTTGGGGAAAAATTACTGTGTTGAAAGGGGCTCTCAAGTTTATTGAGTTGACTGAAGATGGTGAGGTTCTAGCTGAACACCTCTTTGAGGCAGGGGCTGACAATCCCATGGCGCAACCGCAAGCCTGGCACCGAGTAGAGGCTGCAACAGACGATGTAGAGTGGTACTTGGAATTTTATTGTAAACCTGAGGATTATTTCCCTAAGAAATACCAGACTAATCCAGTCCATTCAGAGGTCCTAGAGGCTATGCAGACGGTGAAACCTGGAAGAGCCTTGGATTTGGGTTGTGGTCAGGGGCGTAACTCTCTCTTTCTCGCACAGAATGGTTTTGATGTGACAGCTGTGGATCAAAATGAATTGTCCCTTGAAATCTTGCAAAGCATTGTGGAACAAGAGGATCTAGACATGCCTGTCGGACTTTATGATATCAATTCTGCCAGTGTTAGCCAAGACTATGATTTTATCGTTTCAACAGTTGTTCTGATGTTCCTACAAGCGAACCGCATTCCAGCTATTATCCAAAATATGCAGGAGCACACCACGGTCGGTGGTTACAATCTTATCGTCTGTGCCATGGATACAGAGGATTATCCTTGCTCAATCAACTTCCCATTCACTTTTAAAGAAGGGGAGTTGGCGGACTACTACAAGGATTGGGAATTGATTAAGTACAATGAAAACCCAGGACATCTGCACCGTCGTGATGAAAATGGTAATCGCATTCAACTACGCTTTGCGACTATGCTAGCCAAGAAAATCAAGTAAATCAAATCTTTACAAGCGAATAGAAACCACTTTACAAGGTTTCTATTCATTTTTATTTGCGATGGTAGAGTGGGGAAGCAGGATTTTATGCTATACTAGAAGTAGGAAATGTGAGCAGTAGAGCTGTATTATTTTTCTCTCGGCTTGAGAAAGTGTAGATGATGGAGGTGGTCCAATGACGAGTCTTTTGGTGGAGCTGTATGATCGGCATGTATTGGAAAAGAATGTCTACCAAGCCTTTATCAGTGATTGTGACGAGATTCTTTTTCTATCTTTGACGAAAATAAGCAATGAAGAGAAGCTCTCTCTCCGTCAGTTTATCATGGAAGAGGTACCTCATATTCAACGAGTGACCTTTCGTCAGTTATCCTTAGAACAACTAGCAGACCAGTTAGATTATTGTCTAGCAGGCTATGACCAAGTCCTTCTCGATGTTTTTGGTGGGGATTCGCTACTAGCCTTATCTCTCTATCAATACGGCTTGGATCGGCAGCTCCCCATCGTTGCCATGGATGTCGAGCAGAGAAAACAATACAAGTGGGTAGCCGGTCAGTTAGAAAAAGAAGACATGGACATTCCAACCCTAAGCATCCAACAGTTGATAGCCTTGCGTGGTGGAAAAATGCTCAAATCAAAACGCCCTATCCACTCAGCTCAGCAAATTGCAGCCATCAAAAAGCTAGCCAGCTCTGCCATTGCCAATCCTGCCCACTGGTATCAAGTGACCCAATTTTTCTCTCTAGCTAAGACCAATGACCTGCATGCTGAAACCGAAAAGATCCTGGAAAACAACGGCAAGTATTATCACTATCCAGAATCCCTTGTCCCCTTACTTGTGAAAGCGGGGATGCTTTGTATTGAAAGTGAGGACAAAAACGAGTAGCTTACAGTTTTCCAAGTCAAGAAGCTCAGGTCTTTTGTCGCAACAAGGGGCATATTTTAGAGGTATATCTCTATCTCTTGGCGCTTGAATCTCAGCTGTTTGATGAGTGCATGATAGGTGGTGAGATTGATTGGAATGGCATCTTTCCAGAGGCGGATAATGTCCAAAATGAGATTGATGTCATTCTGAGAAAGGGCCGCTCGATTACCTTCATCTCCTGCAAAATGACAGATTTATCAGTTGAAGCCATCAACGAACTAGAAGTCTACGCCAATCATTTTGCTGGAGAGAGTTGCCTCAAGTTGATTGTTTGTACGGGAAAAATCAATCCAGCTTATGCCAATCGCTGCCAAGAATACGGCGTGCTGGTCATTAGAAGTGAGCAGATTTCCAATCTCATTCCCATGCTAAAAAAATATTCTAAGAGACAAAAAAGATAAGAAATAGTATTATGAAAGGCTGGAATTCCAGTCTTTTTCACTTCTTTTTCGAATAAATGAGAAAAGGAGGTAGACCATGTTTGTAGCTAGAGATGCCAAGGGGAATTTGGTGAATGCCCTTGAAAAAGATGTGACAAAGCAGCCTTACACCTGCCCAGCCTGTGGGGGCGGACTACGATTACGCCAAGGACAGAGTATTCGAACGCATTTTGCCCATGAAAGGTTAAGAGATTGTATTGCCATTTTTGAAAATGAAAGTCCAGAACACTTGGGCAACAAAGAGGCCCTTTATCACTGGGCCAAGAAGGACAATCAGGTCGCCTTAGAATATAGTTTGCCTGAGATTCAGCAGGTTGCGGATGTTCTCGTCAATGAGAAACTAGCTCTGGAGGTTCAGTGCAGCCCCTTGTCTCAAAAGCTTTTAGGCGATAGAAGTCAAGGATACCGTAGCCAAGGCTATCAGGTTATCTGGCTACTGGGAGAAAAACTCTGGTTAAAAGAGCGATTAACACAACTGCAAAGGGGATTCCTCTATTTTAGTCAAAATATGGGTTTCTTTGTTTGGGAACTGGATCTCAAAAGGAAAATTTTGAGACTCAAATATCTTTTGCATCAGGACCTACGTGGCAAGCTTCATTTTCAGGTCAAAGAATTTCCCTATGGTCAAGGAAATCTCTTGGAAATCCTACGATTTCCTTATCAAAAACAAAAACTACCTCGTTTTGCAGTTGTGCAAGATTCCACTATCTGTCACTACATTCGCCAGCAGTTGTACTACCAAACGTCCTACTGGATGAAGAAGCAGGAGGAAGCTTATTATCAAAGAGACAATCTATTAAACCATCAACTGGACGACTGGTATCCCCAGGTCAGACCGATAGAGTCAGGTGATTTTTTGCAGATTGAAACGGATTTGACTAGCTATTATAGAAATTTTCAGGCTTACTATCAAAAAAATCCGAAAAATAATCGCCAAAAGCTCTATCCACCAGCCTTTTATCACTTATATTTCTCAAAAAATGTGGTAAATAGAAAGGATGGAGGAATCTTATGGTATTACAACGACATGAAATAAATGAAAAAGATACATGGGATCTTTCAACAATCTACCCAACAGACCAGGCTTGGGAAGAAGCCTTGAAAGATTTAACTGAAAAAGTACAAACAGCATCTCAGTATGAGGGACATCTCTTAGACAGCGCAGACAGTTTGCTTGAGATCACAGAATTTTCACTTGATTTGGAACGCCAAGTTGAAAAGCTTTATGTCTATGCACATATGAAAAATGACCAGGACACGCGTGAAGCCAAGTATCAAGAGTACTATGCTAAGGCAATGACCCTATACAGTCAGTTAGAACAAGCCTTTTCATTCTATGAACCTGAGTTTATGGAGATTAGGGAAGAGCAGTATGCGGATTTCCTAGAAGCTCAACCAAAACTCCAAGTTTACAAGCACTTTTTTGACAAGCTCTTGCAAAAGAAAGACCATGTTCTTTCGCAACGTGAGGAAGAATTGCTTGCTGGAGCAGGAGAAATCTTTGGTTCTGCTAGTGAAACCTTCGCTATTTTGGACAATGCGGATATTAGCTTCCCATACGTGCTTGATGACGAAGGCAAGGAAGTGCAACTCTCACACGGTACTTACATCCGTTTGATGGAGTCTAAAAACCGTGAAGTGCGTCGTGGTGCCTATGAAGCCCTTTATGCGACATATGAGCAATTCCAACACACTTATGCTAAGACCTTGCAGACAAATGTTAAGGTGCAAAACTACCGTGCCAAAGTTCGCAACTATAAGAGTGCTCGCCATGCAGCCCTCGCAGCAAACTTTGTTCCAGAAAGTGTCTATGACAATCTAGTAGCAGCAGTTCGCAAGCATTTGCCGCTCTTGCATCGTTACCTAGAACTTCGTTCTAAAATCTTGGGTATTTCCGACCTCAAGATGTACGATGTCTACACACCGCTTTCGTCAGTAGATTATAGCTTTACCTACGAAGAAGCCTTGAAAAAGGCAGAAGAAGCTTTGGCAGTTTTAGGTGACGACTACTTGAGCCGTGTTAAACGTGCCTTCAGTGAGCGTTGGATTGATGTCTATGAAAACCAAGGCAAGCGTTCTGGTGCCTACTCTGGTGGTTCTTACGATACCAATGCCTTTATGCTTCTCAACTGGCAGGACAATCTAGATAATCTCTTTACCCTTGTCCATGAAACAGGTCACAGTATGCACTCAAGCTATACTCGTGAAACACAACCTTATGTTTACGGAGATTATTCTATCTTCTTGGCTGAGATTGCCTCAACGACTAACGAAATATCTTGACAGAGAAATTGTTGGAAGAAGTGGAAGACGACGCAACGCGCTTTGCTATTCTCAATAACTTCCTAGACGGTTTCCGTGGAACAGTCTTCCGTCAAACTCAATTCGCTGAGTTTGAACATGCCATCCACCAAGCAGATCAAAATGGAGAAGTCTTGACCAGTGATTTCCTCAATAAACTCTACGCTGACTTGAACCAAGAGTACTACGGACTCAGCAAGGAAGACAATCCTCAGATCCAATACGAGTGGGCACGCATTCCACACTTCTACTATAACTACTATGTTTATCAGTATTCAACTGGTTTTGCAGCTGCTTCAGCCTTGGCTGAGAAGATTGTCCATGGTAGTCAAGAAGACCGTGACCGCTATATCGACTACCTCAAGGCAGGTAAGTCTGACTATCCACTCAATGTCATGAGAAAAGCGGGAGTGGATATGGAGAAGGAAGACTATCTTAACGATGCCTTTGCAGTCTTTGAACGTCGCTTGAACGAGTTTGAAGCCCTTGTTGAAAAATTGGGACTAGCTTAAGATGGTAGAGTCTTATAGTAAAAATGCCAATCACAATATGCGCCGGCCTGTCGTCAAGGAAGAAATCGTAGAACTCATGCGCCAGCGTCAAAAACAGGTGACAGGTTCTTTGAAAGAATTGGAGACCTTCGCTCGCAAGGAAAACATTCCCATTATTCCCCATGAAACGGTCGCGTATTTCCGTTTTCTCATGGAGACCATACAGCCCAAGAACATTTTGGAAATTGGGACGGCTATCGGTTTCTCAGCTCTTTTAATGGCGGAACATGCGCCAGATGCCAAGATTACAACCATTGACCGTAATCCAGAAATGATAGGCTTTGCCAAGGAAAACTTTGCCAAGTTTGACAGTCGTAGCAAATCACCTTACTTGAAGGTGATGCTGTTGATGTTTTATCTACTTTGACAGAAACATATGATTTTGTCTTTATGGATTCGGCCAAGTCCAAGTATATCGTCTTTCTGCCTGAAATCCTTAAACATTTGGAAGTCGGTGGAGTGGTGGTCTTGGATGATATTTTCCAAGGAGGAGATGTTGCCAAGGACATCATGGAAGTTCGCCGTGGTCAACGCACCATTTACCGTGGTTTGCAAAGACTTTTCGATGCAACTTTGGACAATCCAGATTTAACAGCGACTCTAGTTCCACTTGGAGACGGCATTCTCATGCTACGAAAGAATCTAGCAGAAGTAGAGCTTCCTGAGAGCGAATGATTTTCAGAAAAATTTAAGAAATTATAGTAAAATAGATAAGGTAACACTTACCGTAAAAGGAGTAAAAATGAAGAAAAAACTTATGGCAGGAGCCATCACACTTTTATCAGTAGCAACACTTGCAGCTTGTTCAAACAGTTCTGAAGGAAAAGATTTGATCAGCATGAAGGGCGATGTGATTACAGAGCATCAATTCTTTGAAGAAGTAAAGAACAATCCAACTGCACAACAAGTCTTGCTCAATATGACCATCCAAAAAGTATTTGAACAACAATATGGATCAGAGGTAACGGATAAAGATGTGGATGATGCCGTTGCTGAAGAACAAAAGAAATACGGCGATAGCTACAACAGCGTGCTTCAACGTGCAGGTATGACACCTGAGACTCGTAAAGCTCAAATCCGTACCAGCAAATTGGTTGAATTAGCGGTTAAGAAGGCTGCTGAGAGTGAGTTGACAGACGAAGCCTACCAAAAAGCTTTTGAGTCTTACACACCAGATGTAACAGCTCAAATCATCCGTTTGGATAATGAAGACAAGGCAAAAGAAGTGCTTGAGAAAGCTAAAGCAGAAGGTGCAGATTTTGCTCAGTTGGCAAAAGACAACTCTAACGATGACAAAACAAAAGAAAATGGTGGAGAAATCACTTTTGACTCTGCTTCAACAGAACTTCCAGAACAAGTTAAGAAGGCAGCCTTTGCCTTGGATGTGAACGGGGTATCTGATGTGATTACAGCTACTGGAACACAAGCCTACAGCAGTCAGTTCTACATCATCAAAGTAACGAAGAAAACAGAAAAATCTTCTAATATAGAGGATTACAAAGAAAAATTGAAGACCATCATCTTGACTCAAAAACAAAATGATTCAGCTTTTGTTCAAGGAGTAATTGGTAAAGAATTGCAAGCAGCAAACATCAAGGTTAAAGACCAATCATTCCAAAACATCTTCACCCAATACATCGGTGGTGGTGACTCAAGCTCAAGCAGCAGCTCTTCATCTAACTAAGAAAGCAAAAAACAAATCTCAAAAGAGATTTGTTTTTTTATACCTGATACTAGAAAACGAGTAAAATTCGAAGGATTAAAGGATAAGAGTTTTTTTCTTTCTGAAAAAGTGGTATAATAGCAATCAAAACTAGAAAATAAAACGGAATTGGGAACAGAAGCGTCTGTTCCTATTAGAGTGGTGAAATATGAAAATTAGCAAAAGGCACCTACTAAACTATTCCATTTTGATACCTTACTTCCTTTTATCGATTTTGGGGCTGATTGTGGTGTACTCGACAACGAGTGCGACCTTGATTGAAGAAGGGAAAAGCGCCTTTCAATTGGTGCGTAACCAGGGGATCTTCTGGATAGCTAGTTTGATTCTGATTGCCTTAATCTATAAATTAAAATTAGGTTTCCTAAGAAATGGGCGTCTCATCTTTATCGTAATGATTGTGGAGATGGTTCTTTAGCTCTGGCGCGACTGGTCGGAACACCTGTAAATGGAGCATACGGATGGATTTCTGTAGGACCTGTAACGATTCAGCCTGCAGAGTACCTTAAGATTATCATCATCTGGTACCTAGCACATCGATTTTCAAAACAACAAGATGAGATTGCGGTTTATGACTTCCAGGTTTTGACACAGAATCAGTGGCTACCTCGAGCTTTTAACGACTGGCGTTTTGTTCTGCTGGTTCTGATTGGTAGCTTGGGAATTTTTCCAGACTTGGGAAATGCGACCATCTTGGTCTTGGTGGCGCTCATCATGTATACGGTTAGTGGGATCGCCTATCGTTGGTTCTCGACCATTCTGGCTCTCTTGGCAGGGAGCTCAATGTTAGTCTTGTCTGTCATTCGCTTTGTTGGGGTTGAAAAGTTCTCTCAAATTCCTGTATTTGGTTACGTTGCTAAACGTTTTAGTGCCTTCTTTAATCCCTTTAATGACTTGGCGGGTGCAGGACACCAGCTCGCAAATTCCTACTATGCAATGGTAAATGGAGGCTGGTTCGGACTGGGACTGGGAAATTCTATTGAGAAGCGTGGTTATCTGCCAGAAGCCCATACGGATTTCGTCTTTTCGATTGTCATCGAGGAGTTTGGATTCGTTGGAGCCAGTATGATTTTGGCTTTACTCTTCTTCTTGATTCTGCGAATCATCTTGGTTGGTATTCGAGCAAAGGATCCCTTTAACTCCATGGTTGCTATTGGCGTCGGAGGGATGATCCTTGTTCAGGTCTTTGTCAATATCGGTGGGATTTCAGGGTTGATTCCTTCTACAGGGGTAACCTTCCCCTTCCTTTCACAAGGTGGGAACAGTCTATTGGTATTATCCGTAGCCATCGCGCTTGTACTGAACATTGACGCAAGTGAAAAACGTGCCAAACTTATCAGAGAATACGAAAATCAAACCGATGAAAGTCTGTAAGGATTGAATGGAAAGGAAAGTATATGTCTCTTCAAAAATTAGAAAACTATAGTAATAAAGCAGTCGTCCAAGAAGAAGTCTTGATTCTGACTGAGCTATTAGAAGATATCACAAAAAATATGCTAGCGCCAGAAACCTTTGAAAAGATTATTCAGTTGAAGGAATTATCAACAAGCGAGAATTATCAAGGGCTCAATGACCTAGTGACCAGTCTTTCGAATGAAGAAATGATTTACATTTCACGCTATTTCTCTATCCTTCCACTTTTGATTAATATCTCTGAGGATGTGGATTTGGCCTATGAAATCAATCACCAAAACAATGTGGACCAAGACTATCTAGGGAAACTATCTACAACGATTAAGATGGTAGCTGAAAAAGAAATGCAGCCGAAATTTTAGAAAAGTTAAATGTCGTTCCTGTCTTAACCGCCCATCCAACGCAAGTACAACGCAAGAGTATGCTGGATTTAACCAACCATATCCATACGCTTTTGCGCAAGTACCGTGATGTCAAACTCGGCTTGATTAATAAAGAAAAATGGCACACGGATCTCCGTCGTTATATTGAAATTATCATGCAAACGGACATGATTCGTGAGAAGAAATTGAAAGTAACCAACGAAATCACCAACGTGATGGAGTATTACCAAAGTTCTTTCCTGAATGCTGTTCCGCGTTTGACAGCTGAGTATAAAAAATTGGCTAAAGAACAAGGTATCGAGCTCCAACATCCAAAACCAATTACTATGGGGATGTGGATCGGAGGAGACCGTGATGGAAATCCTTTCGTAACAGCGGAAACTCTCAATAAATCAGCCTTGACTCAGTGTGAAGTCATCATGAACTACTATGATGAAAAGATTTATAATCTTTACCGTGAATTTTCACTTTCAACTAGTATCGTGAATGTCAGCGACAAGGTCCGTGAGATGGCGCTGAAGTCACAAGATAACTCCATTTATCGTGAAAAAGAACTCTATCGTCGTGCTCTTTTTGACATCCAAGCTAAGATGCAGGCTACCAAGGCTTATCTCATTGAAGACAAGGATCTTCAGCCAAGATATACCACTGCAGATGAATTCTATCAAGATTTGTTGGCCATTCGCGATTCTCTCCTTGAGAATAAGGGAGAATACCTAATTTCAGGAGAATTTGTCGAGTTGATGCAAGCTGTCGAAATTTTTGGTTTCTACCTTGCCTCTATCGACATGCGCCAGGATTCTAGTGTTCACGAAGCCTGTGTGGCAGAATTGCTTGCATCTGCTGGTATCAATGATCACTATAGCGATCTATCTGAAGATGAAAAATGCGCCCTCCTCTTAAAAGAGTTGGAAGAAGATCCTCGTATCCTCTCAGCGGTTCATGCTGAAAAGTCAGAACTGCTTGAAAAAGAACTATCTATCTTTAAAGCTGCGCGTAAGTTGAAGGATAAACTGGGTGAAAACGTCATTCGTCAAACCATCATTTCGCACGCAACCAGTGTATCCGATATGCTCGAACTAGCCATTATGCTTAAGGAAGTCGGCTTGGTGGATGCCCAAAAAGCCCGCGTTCAGATTGTTCCCCTCTTTGAAACAATCGAAGACTTGGATCACTCAGAAGAGACTATGAGAAGATATTTCTCTCTACCTTTGGCTAAAAATGGATTGCTTCAAAAGACAACTACCAAGAAATCATGCTTGGCTACTCTGATAGTAACAAGGACGGTGGTTACCTATCCTCATGTTGGACTCTCTATAAAGCGCAACAACAACTGACTGCTATTGGGGATGAATTTGGCGTTAAGGTTACTTTCTTCCATGGTCGTGGTGGTACTGTGGGTCGTGGTGGTGGACCAACTTATGAAGCTATCACATCTCAACCGCTCAAGTCTATCAAGGACCGTATCCGTCTGACTGAGCAAGGAGAAGTCATTGGAAACAAATACGGTAACAAAGACGCTGCCTATTATAACCTTGAAATGTTGGTTTCTGCAGCCATTAACCGTATGATTACCAAGAAGAAGAGTGATACCAATACGTCAAATCGTTACGAAGCTATTATGGACCAAGTAGTAGACCGTAGTTATGATATCTACCGTGATTTGGTTTTTGGAAATGAACATTTCTATGACTATTTCTTTGAATCAAGTCCAATCAAGGCTATTTCAAGCTTCAATATCGGTTCGCGTCCAGCAGCTCGTAAGACCATCACTGAAATCGGTGGTTTGCGTGCCATTCCTTGGGTCTTCTCATGGTCACAAAGCCGTGTCATGTTCCCTGGATGGTATGGTGTGGGATCAAGCTTTAAAGAGTTTATAGATCAAGATCCAAAGAATATCGAGTTCCTTCGTGATATGTACCAAAACTGGCCTTTCTTCCAATCTTTGCTTTCCAATGTGGACATGGTCTTATCTAAGTCTAACATGAACATTGCTTTTGAATATGCCAAGCTCTGTGAAGACGAAGAAGTACAAGCTATCTACTACACTATTTTAGATGAATGGCAGTTGACTAAGGACGTTATTTTAGCTATCGAAGGTTATGACGAACTCTTGGCAGAAAACTCTTACCTAAAAGACAGTCTAAACTATCGTATGCCTTACTTTAATATCCTGAACTACATCCAGTTGGAGTTGATCAAACGTCAACGTCGCGGCGAATTGTCAGCAGACGAAGAAAAACTGATCCATACAACTATCAACGGAATTGCAACTGGTTTACGTAATTCAGGCTGATATTCTACAAACTTCCTCTTTTTTCAAGGGGAAGTTTTTGAATTGTTTAAAAAATTCTAAAAATAAGCTTGACAAGTAGTTGAAAAATGATATAATTTAAACATTCAGAAAGTAATCTTGCTCATTTTTTAGAGAGTCTGTGATTGGTGAAAGCAGATAGATGAAATTGATGAAATTGGGCTGAATGTACTTAAGAATTTGAAATCATAAAAATTCGGTGAGCACACCTTACAGTGCAACTCGTTATTGCGAGAAAGAGCGATAGGGGTATTCCCTATAATTGAGGTGGCACCGCGCATCGACGTCCTCACACAAGTTTTTTGTGTGAGGACTTTTTCTATGAGGAGGAAAAATATTGGAATTTAAACGATGGCATCGCTTGATGATGTGATTTAAAAAATTAAGGTAAAAGAATTAAGGAGAAAGAAAAATGAAAAATAAACGTTTGATTGGAATTGTCGCTGGATTAGCAGTATTGGTGGTGGCTAGCTTGATTTATTCATCTATGAACAAGCCATCAGCTAAAGAAGAGCAAAAGGTTGCTAAGGTTGGTGTCCTTCAATTTGTTAGTCACCCATCCTTGGACTTGATTTACCAAGGGATTCAAGATGGACTAGCTGAAGAAGGCTATAAGGACGATCAAGTAAAAATCGACTTTATGAACTCTGAAGGTGATCAGAGCAAGGTTGCAACCATGAGTAAACAATTGGTGGCAAATGGAAACGACGTAGTTGTTGGGATTGCAACACCAGCTGCTCAAGGACTCGCTAGTGCTACAAAAGACCTACCTGTTATCATGGCTGCTATTACAGACCCAATCGGTGCTAACTTGGTCAAAGACTTGAAAAAACCAGGTGGCAACATCACAGGGGTATCAGACCACAACCCAGCTGAACAGCAAGTGGAATTGATTAAAACTTTGACACCAAATGTCAAAACAATCGGTGCTCTCTATTCAAGTAGCGAAGATAACTCAAAATCACAAGTTGAAGAATTCAAGGCTTATGCTGAAAAAGCAGGTTTGACAGTCGAAACATTTGCCGTTCCTTCAACAAATGAAATTGCTTCAACAGTCAATGTTATGACAAGCAAGGTCGATGCAATTTGGGTTCCAATTGATAACACCATCGCATCAGCATTCTCAACAGTTGTTTCAAGTAACCAAACAGCTAAAAAGCCAATCTACCCAAGTGCCACTGCCATGGTAGAAGCAGGTGGACTAGCATCTGTAGTAGTTGACCAACACGATCTTGGAGTGGCTACTGGTAAAATGATTGCCAAAGTTTTGAAAGGTGAAAAACCAGCTGATACGCCAGTTAATGTCTTTTCAACTGGTAAGTCAGTGATTAACAAAAAACTAGCGCAGGAACTTGGTATCACCATTCCTGAGTCCGTTCTAAAAGAAGCGGGACAAGTGATTGAATAAAGATAAAGGAGGAGCTGGGCACATCTCCTCCCATTTTTACTAAAGAAAGAAATGAGTGAAAGATTATGATAGTATCCATTATTTCTCAGGGGATGGTCTGGGCGATTTTAGGTTTGGGAATCTTTATGACTTTTCGAATCTTGAATTTTCCAGATATGACTACTGAAGGTTCTTTTCCTCTTGGGGGAGCAGTAGCTGTAACCTTGATAACACAGGGAGTCAACCCATTTTTAGCAACCCTAGCCGCAGTAGGAGCGGGCTGTCTAGCTGGAATGGCGACAGGTCTCTTATATACCAAAGGAAAAATCCCAACTCTCTTATCAGGGATTTTAGTAATGACTTCTTGCCATTCCATCATGCTCATGATTATGGGACGTGCCAATCTGGGGCTCCTTGGAACCAAGCAAATTCAGGATTTCTTGCCTTTTGATTCAGACTTTAACCAACTCCTGACTGGATTAATCTTTGTGGCTCTTGTTATTGGCCTTATGCTATTTTTCCTTGATACCAAACTAGGTCAAGCCTACATCGCTACAGGTGACAATCCCGATATGGCTCGTAGCTTTGGTATCAATACGGGACGTATGGAACTCATGGGCTTGGTTCTCTCAAATGGGATTATCGCGCTTGCAGGAGCCTTAATTGCTCAACAAGAAGGATATGCAGACGTTTCTCGAGGAATTGGAGTGATTGTCGTAGGGCTTGCTAGCTTGATTATTGGTGAGGTATTGTTCAAGAGTTTGACCCTGGCAGAGCGACTCATGACCATCGTTGTGGGGTCTATTGCTTATCAGTTCCTCGTCTGGGGAGTGATTGCTCTTGGGTTTAATACAAGTTATCTTCGTTTGTACAGCGCCTTGATTTTGGCAGTTTGTCTCATGATTCCAACCTTCAAAAGCAAATACCTGAAAGGAGTCAAGTTTAGCAAATGACAGCAATTGTAGAATTAAAAAATGCTACCAAAGTCATCACGAATGGCTTTGACGAGGAAAAAATCATTCTGAATGATGTTTCTCTTGAAATTTTCGAACATGATTTCATTACCATCTTAGGGGGAAATGGAGCAGGGAAGTCAACGCTTTTTAACACTATTGCAGGTACCCTACCTTTAACAAGTGGAAATATCCGTATCATGGGCGAGGACGTGACGCATTTTTCACCTGAAAAGCGGGCTAAGTACTTGTCTCGTGTCTTTCAGGATCCTAAGATGGGGACGGCTCCCCGTATGACAGTTGCAGAAAACCTTTTGATTGCCAAGTTTCGAGGTGAGAAAAGAGGACTCCTGCCTAGAAGGCTTTCAAGCCATAGGGAAGAGTTTCAGGCTACCATTGAAAAAGTGGGAAATGGTCTTGAAAAGCATCTAGATACTCCGATTGAGTTTCTATCAGGTGGACAACGTCAGGCCTTGAGTCTCTTGATGGCAACCTTAAAACGACCAGAGTTACTCTTGTTGGATGAACACACAGCAGCCCTTGACCCCAAAACAAGTGTGGCCTTGATGGAGTTAACGGATGACTTTGTCAGCAAGGATCATCTAACAGCCTTGATGATTACCCACCATATGGAAGATGCACTAAAGTATGGCAATCGTCTGATTGTCATGAAGGAAGGTCGTATCATCCAAGACCTCAATAAAGAAGAAAAAGCTAAGATGAAAATTTCAGACTACTATCAATTATTTGAATAGATGAGTTAAATAATCATCAAAAAATAGAGAAGAGAAACTTAGAAGCATGGAAGTGTTTCTGAGTTTTTTATCTCCTCTTTCTATCTGGAAAAATAAGACAAAGAGAATTACGGAAAGCGTATGAAATGGTTTACTTTTTTTCAGAAATAAGCTATACTAGTTTACGTGAAACTATGATAAGATGGAGGTATTGTGTATGGTTGACAAGCAAGTCATTGAAGAAATCAAAAACAATGCCAACATTGTGGAAGTCATAGGTGATGTGATTTCTTTACAGAAGGCTGGACGGAACTATTTAGGGCTCTGTCCTTTTCATGGTGAAAAGACCCCCTCTTTCAACGTTGTGGAAGACAAGCAGTTTTATCACTGTTTGGATGTGGGCGTTCAGGAGATGTCTTTAAGTTTATCGAAGAATACCAAGGCGTGTCCTTCATGGAAGCCGTTCAGCTCTTAGGAGAGCGCGTCGGTATTCAACTAGCTATGCCTGTTCAGTCTCGTCCTCAACAAGCTTCCCCTCATCAAGCTCTATATGATATGCATGAAGAAGCTGCCCGTTTTTACCATGCCATCCTCATGACGACCAAAATGGGAGAAGAAGCAAGGGCTTATCTCTACAAACGCGGATTGACAGATGATGTTCTGAAGCATTTCCAGATTGGACTGGCTCCAGCAGAGAGAAGCTATCTCTACCAACGTTTAGCTTACAAGTTTGAGGAAAAGGATTTATTGGATTCTGGCCTGTTTTACCTGTCAGATGGCAATCAGTTTTATGATACTTTCTTCGGACGGATCATCTTTCCTTTGACCAATGACAAGGGGCAGGTTATTGCATTTTCAGGTCGTATCTGGCAAGAAACTGACAGTCAGACTGCCAAATATAAAAATAGCCGCTCGACTGCAATTTTTAACAAGAGCTACGAATTGTATCATCTGGACAAGGCAAAAAAGGGAACAGGTAAGATTACAGAGCTCTATCTGATGGAAGGCTTCATGGATGTGATCGCAGCCTACCGTGCTGGTATAGAAAATGCTGTGGCTTCCATGGGAACAGCCTTAAGCAAGGAGCATGTTGATCACCTCAAACGCTTTACCAAAAAGATAGTTCTCAGCTATGATGGTGACAAGGCAGGGCAGGCAGCAACAGCCAAGGCTCTAGAGGAATTAAAAGACTTCTCAGTGGAGGTTGTTCGAGTACCTGATGCCATGGACCCAGATGAGTATTTGCAAAGAATTCTGCTGAAGACCTGGCTTACCTTTTAACCAAGACTCGGATTAGTCCTATAGAGTTCTATATTCACCAGCTAAAGCCTGAAAATAGTGATAACTTACAGGCGCAAATTGAATTCATTGAAAAGATTGCGCCCCTAATCGTCAAAGAAAAGTCTATCACTGCCCAGAATTCTTATATCCACATTCTGGCGGATAATCTACCTTCTTTTGATTACCAGCAGGTGGAACAGATTGTAAATGAAAGTCGCATTGTTCAGAGGCAGGAAAGAGTCAAAGAGGAGCAACCTCCAGCAGCGATTAGTTTACCTGTAACGCGGCAACTGACAGCAGTCATGAGAGCAGAGGCTCATCTCCTCTATAGGATGGCTGAGAATCCAGTTGTTCTAAATGACTACCGATTAAGAGGAGATTTTTTCTTTGATACCCCAGAATTTCAGATTCTTTACGAATTATTAAGTGTAGAGGGAGAAATCGGATCAGAGGAACTGTCTCATCAGACTCCTGAGGTTGAAAATGCCTGGTACCATGTTCTTGGTCTAGATTTGCCAACTGAGATGTCGCCTCAAGAACTTTCTGAAGTCGAAGCGACTCGTAATCGTGCTCTCCTCAGCAAGGACAATTTAAGGATTAAAAAGAAAGTGCAGGAAGCTAGTCATGTAGGAGATACAGACACAGCCTTGGAAGAATTGCAACGATTGATTTCCCAAAAGAGAAGAATGGAGTAATAATGGCAACAAAACAAAAAGAAGTAACCACATTTGATGTGCAAGTAGCAGACTTTATCCGTAACCACAAAAAAACAGGAACAGCAACAGATGATGAAATCAATTCAAGTCTGGTTATTCCTTTCACCCTCGATGCAGACGGCATTGAAGACCTTCTGCAACGGATTCAGGATGCTGGAATTTCTATCACAGATAATGAAGGAAATCCAAGCGCGCGTGTGCTTAGTGCAGAAGAAGAACCAGAACTCAGTGATGAGGACTTGATTGGCTCAACTTCTGCCAAGGTTAATGACCCAGTCCGTATGTATTTGAAGGAAATCGGGGTTGTTCCTCTCTTGACCAACGAAGAGGAAAAAGAATTGGCTTTAGCAGTTGAGGCTGGTGATATCGAAGCCAAACAACGTCTTGCAGAAGCCAACCTTCGTTTGGTGGTTTCTATTGCTAAGCGCTACGTAGGACGTGGTATGCAATTTCTTGATTTGATCCAAGAAGGAAACATGGGCTTGATGAAGGCTGTTGACAAGTTTGACTATTCAAAAGGATTTAAGTTTTCTACGTATGCAACTTGGTGGATTCGTCAGGCAATCACTCGTGCTATCGCTGACCAAGCCCGCACCATTCGTATCCCTGTCCACATGGTAGAAACCATTAACAAGCTTGTCCGTGAACAGCGGAATCTCCTTCAAGAATTGGGTCAAGATCCAACTCCTGAACAAATCGCTGAGCGTATGGATATGACACCTGACAAGGTGCGTGAAATCTTGAAAATCGCTCAAGAACCAGTATCACTTGAAACACCGATTGGTGAAGAGGACGATAGCCATCTTGGGGACTTTATCGAAGACGAAGTTATTGAAAATCCAGTAGACTACACAACTCGTATCGTTTTGCGTGAGCAGTTGGATGAGGTTTTGGATACTCTCACAGACCGTGAAGAAAACGTTCTGCGCCTTCGTTTCGGGCTAGACGATGGGAAAATGCGTACCCTTGAAGATGTTGGTAAAGTCTTTAACGTGACTCGTGAGCGTATCCGTCAGATCGAGGCCAAGGCTTTGAGAAAACTACGTCAACCAAGTCGCAGCAAACCCCTTCGTGATTTTATTGAAGACTAAGAGTGAGGATGAACATGGCTTATACAGAAGAGCAAATTGGAACGATCAAAACACGCATATTAAATGCTTTGGAAGAAGTCATCGACCCTGAGTTGGGGATTGATATTGTCAACCTAGGTTTGATTTATGAAATTCGATTTGATGGTGAAACGGGTCACACTGAAATTGATATGACCTTGACAACTATGGGCTGCCCATTGGCTGATCTTTTGACAGACCAGATACACGATGCGATGACAGATGTGCCTGAGGTAACTAATACCGAAGTTAAATTAGTCTGGTATCCAGCTTGGACAGTTGAAAAAATGAGCCGATACGCACGTATCGCCCTAGGAATTAAATAAAGACTAAGAAAAATGTGAGAGACGATTGGAAATAAGGTAATTTTATCCTTTTTCCTTTGGTCTCTTCTTTCTTTTGCTGATTTTCTGGAAATAAAATGGTATAATGAAAGGTATGGAAAACGAAAAATTGCGTATTAATATGCTAAGTTCAAGTGAAAAAGTAGCTGGTCAAGGAGTGTCAGGAGCTTATCGAGAATTGGTTAGCCTCCTTCACCGTGATGCCAAAGACCAGTTGATTGTTACAGAGAATCTTCCTGTAGAGGCGGATGTAACTCACTTTCATACCATTGATTTCCCCTATTATTTATCTACTTTCCAAAAGAAACGCTCTGGGAGAAAAATTGGCTATGTGCATTTTTTGCCTGATACGCTTGAGGGGAGTTTGAAGATTCCATTTTTCCTAAAAGGAATTGTCAAACGCTATGTTTTTTCCTTTTACAACCGAATGGAACATTTGGTGGTGGTCAATCCCATGTTTATCGAGGATTTAGTGGCTGCTGGTATTCCGCGTGAAAAAGTAACTTATATTCCAAATTTTGTAAACAAAGAAAAATGGCATCCATTACCAGCTGAACAGGTTGCACAACTCCGGAAGGAAATGGATCTTGCGGAAGATCAGTTTGTCGTAATCGGTGCGGGTCAGGTTCAGAAACGTAAAGGAATTGATGATTTTATCCGTCTTGCTGAGGAATTGCCAGAAATTACCTTTATCTGGGCAGGTGGTTTTTCATTTGGTGGGATGACAGATGGTTATGAACGCTACAAGAAGATAATGGACAATCCACCCAAAAATCTTATTTTCCCTGGAATTGTGTCACCGGAACGGATGCGGGAGCTTTACGCTATGGCGGATCTATTCTTGCTACCAAGTTACAATGAATTATTCCCTATGACTATCTTAGAGGCCGCTAGTTGCGAGGCTCCTATTATGTTAAGAGATTTGGATTTGTATAAGGTTATTCTTGATGGGAATTATCGTGCTACAAGTGATGTTTCCGAGATGAGAGAAGCAATCCTAGAATACAAGAATGACCCTGAAGCCTTAAAAGACTTGAAAGAAAAAGCTCGCGAGATCTCCAAAGAGTACTCTGAGGAGCATTTGTTGGAAATCTGGTTAAAATTTTATCGAGAACAGGCTGCTTTGGGCAAAAAGTGAGGTAATTTATGCGAATTGGTTTATTTACAGATACCTATTTCCCTCAAGTTTCTGGGGTCGCGACTAGTATTCGGACCTTGAAGACGGAGCTTGAAAAGCAAGGACATGCAGTCTTTATCTTTACAACAACTGATAAAGACGTGAACCGATACGAGGATTGGCAGATTATTCGCATTCCGAGTGTCCCTTTCTTTGCGTTTAAGGATCGACGATTTGCCTACCGAGGTTTACAAAGGCGCTTGAAATTGCCAAGCAGTATCAACTCGATATCATTCATACCCAGACAGAATTTTCGCTTGGTTTGTTAGGGATTTGGATTGCGAGAGAATTGAAAATTCCAGTTATTCATACCTACCATACTCAGTATGAAGACTATGTGCATTACATTGCTAAGGGCATGCTAATTCGTCCGAGTATGGTAAAATATTTGGTGCGTGGCTTCCTTCATGATGTAGATGGCGTGATTTGCCCTAGTGAGATTGTTCGTGACCTTTTATCGAAATACAAAGTCAAGGTTGAAAAGCGGGTCATCCCAACTGGAATTGAGCTGGCTAAGTTTGAACGACCTGAGATCAAAGAGGAAAACTTACAAGAGCTTCGTTCGAAGTTAGGTATTCAGGAAGGCGAGAAAATGCTGCTGAGTCTTTCTCGTATCTCCTTTGAGAAGAATATCCAAGCAGTCTTAGCAGCCTTTGCGCAGGTTTTGAAAGAAGAAGACAAGGTGAAGTTGGTTGTTGCTGGAGACGGACCTTATCTGGACAGTCTGAAAGAACAAGCAGGGAAATTAAACATACAAAAACATGTGATTTTTACAGGTATGATTGCTCCAAGTGAGACAGCCTTGTACTATAAGGCAGCAGATTTCTTTATTTCTGCTTCTACTAGTGAAACCCAAGGATTGACTTATCTAGAGAGTCTAGCCAGTGGAACGCCTGTTATTGCTCATGGCAACCCCTATCTTGAAAATCTGATCAATGATAAAATGTTTGGGACTCTCTACTATGGAGAACGAGAGCTTGCAGGAGCTATCCTTGAAGCATTGATCGCTACTCCTGATATGTCTGAACAAAAGTTAGCGGATAAGTTGTACGAGATTTCGGCTGAAAATTTTGGGAAACGAGTTCATGAGTTTTACCTTGATGCTATTATCTCAAATAACTTTGAACATGAGTTACATGATGGACAACCTGTCACTCAGCGCTTCTTAAAAACGATTCTTTATCTACCTCAACAGGCTGTTACAAGCCCAGTAAAAGAATCCAAGCGTATTTTAAGAGCGTCTCGAAAACAATTGTCTAGCATCAGAGATTATTGGAGAGACGAATTCAAATAATAGAATAAGAGGAAGAAAAAATGAAAAAATTAATGAGAAGCGGAAAAGATCAAAAAATTGGTGGAATATGCGCAGGAGTTGCTCATTATTTTGATATTGATCCAACAATTGTTCGTGTCATTTGGGCTGTTCTTGCATTTTGTTATGGGACAGGAGTCCTTGCTTATATCATTTTATGGTTGATTGCACCAGTTTCGACAGAATATTAAATTAGAATTGTATAGAAAAAGGAGAAGTTATGGCTTTTGGAGATAACGGAAAACGTAAAAAAACTTTGTTTGAAAAGGTGACACTTGTTGTCGTGCTCATCATGTTGTTTGTAACCCTTGCTGGTATCTTTGCAACTGCGCTTGGAGCTTTCAGTAGATTCTAAGCAAGCTACGAGGATAGAAACAATAACTAATGACTGGGTTCTCCCCAGCCTTTTTAAAGTGAGAAGAAAATATGAGTATGTTTTTAGATACAGCCAAGATTAAGGTCAAGGCTGGTAATGGTGGCGATGGCATGGTTGCCTTTCGCCGTGAAAAATATGTCCCTAATGGCGGTCCTTGGGGTGGTGATGGTGGACGTGGAGGTAACGTTGTTTTCGTGGTAGACGAAGGCTTACGTACCTTGATGGATTTCCGCTATAACCGTCATTTCAAGGCTGATTCCGGTGAAAAAGGAATGACCAAAGGAATGCACGGACGTGGTGCAGAAGATCTACGTGTTCGCGTGCCACAGGGGACTACTGTACGTGATGCAGAAACTGGCAAAGTCATTACAGACTTGATTGAACATGGTCAGGAATTTATCGTGGCTCATGGCGGTCGAGGTGGTCGTGGAAATATCCGTTTTGCCACTCCCAAAAATCCTGCACCTGAAATCTCTGAGAATGGAGAACCAGGACAAGAACGCGAGTTGCAACTGGAATTGAAAATCTTAGCGGATGTTGGCTTGGTCGGTTTCCCATCTGTTGGAAATCAACTTTGCTTAGTGTCATCACTTCAGCTAAGCCCAAAATCGGTGCTTACCACTTTACGACGATTGTCCCAAATTTGGGTATGGTTCGTACACAGTCAGGTGAATCTTTTGCAGTAGCAGACCTTCCAGGTTTGATTGAAGGGGCCAGTCAAGGGGTTGGTCTTGGAACCCAGTTTCTTCGTCATATCGAACGCACTCGAGTTATCCTCCATGTCATCGATATGTCAGCTAGTGAAGGACGTGATCCTTATGAGGACTACCTTGCTATCAATAAGGAATTAGAATCCTACAACCTTCGTCTCATGGAACGTCCACAGATTATCGTGGCCAACAAGATGGATATGCCTGAAAGTCAGGAAAATCTGAAAACTTTCAAGGAAAAGTTGGCAGCAAACTACGACGAGTTTGAGGAACTTCCAGCCATCTTCCCAATTTCTGGATTGACCAAGCAAGGTTTGGCAACTCTTTTGGATGCGACAGCTGAATTGTTAGACAAGACTCCAGAATTCCCGATTTATGATGAATCCGATATGGAAGAAGAGGCTTACTATGGCTTTGACGAGGAAGAAAAAGCCTTTGAGATTAGTCGTGATGATGATGCGACATGGGTACTTTCTGGTGAAACTCATGAAACTCTTTAACATGACCAACTTTGACCGTGACGAATCGGTCATGAAGTTTGCCCGTCAGCTTCGTGGTATGGGAGTTGACGAAGCCCTTCGTGCGCGTGGCGCCAAAGATGGCGATTTGGTCCGCATTGGTAAATTTGAATTTGAATTTGTAGACTAGGAGATTGATATGGGAGATAAACCGATATCATTCCGAGATGCAGATGGCAATTTTGTTTCTGCAGCAGATGTATGGAATGAAAAGAAACTAGAAGAATTATTTAATCGTCTCAATCCTAAACGCGCTCTTCGATTGGCACGTACAAAGAAAGAAGAAACACAGTCAAAGAAATAAAAAATTCCCGTGATCTTTTAATCACGGGATTTGTTTTATTCACTAAAGAAAAATGGTGGCGCATATTTTTTAAGACTCTCAAAACAAGCCTGCGCTTTTGTAGCATCTTCACAGATAATCATGCAGACATCGTCTCCACAAAGGGTTGCAACGATATCTGGAAAGGCCAAGGAATCAATTACAGATCCAAACGATTGGGCTAAACCGGGTAAAGTTTTCAAAATAACTTGGTGTTGCACAGGACGCAACATAACAAGAGCATCTTCCATATAGTTTTCAAGACGTTTTTCCCATTTGGAGATAGACCCTGTATTTAGCACATAGTAAGAATTATCCTCTTCGCGCACTTTTGAAAGGTTCATGGTTTTGATATCGCGTGATAGAGTAGCCTGAGTCACTTGGATATCATTTTCCGCTAATAAGGCTTGTAATTCAGCTTGTGTATGGATTTTGTTTTTGAAACGAGGGCGCGGATAAGTTGGTGTCTGTGTTCTGATTTGTTCATAAAGTAAGTACTCCTTTTACAAGGTACAGTAGCGTGGACTGAACGATAACGTCAGTCGGGTGGTAGGCGGTATTGTCACGTATGATGATTTCGCAGTCAGTAGGATAAAGAACTAGATGGAGAGATTCTCCTTCTTTTAACTTTGTCACTAGTTGCGTGCAGATAAACTGGGTAGCAATCCGTTCATCTACATTGATGTTCTTTAATGACAGTGAATCATTCAATTTGGGTAGCTTTTTGTCACGGCGTTTTGTGAATTCACTCTAAATGTTAATTCACAGAGATTTCCAACATGTGGTCTAGTAGCGAATATGATAAATGGTTACACATGTTGGTTAGGGGGAGTATCTTTTGTCCAAGTTCTATCTAGGGGCTTCTAAAATGCTTTTAGATGAACTGTGGATTTGATACAAAGTTTATGTTTGATTCGACTGTTCAAGTGGAAAACTTTGTTATAGGAAGTTCAATGGTCAAATTCATTGACTTTTCCTTTGAATCCTTTCATATTGAAAGTCTGGTAGATTATACCTTTTGACAAGGTAGGATAAGACTAGACTGTGCTAAATCAACAGTCAACTGATAGTCTGTATTATCTCGAATTGTAATCTCAAAGTCTGTTGTATAGAGAACCAAACGGAGAGTATCTCCTTCTTTAAGTTTGTAGATAGTTGGTTGAAGCTCTAGCTTGAAGTCCATCCATTCATTTGGTTGGATTTCTTCAATCGTCAAGAGATTGGTTCGATTTTGAAGATTAAGGTAGCCTTTGGTGATGACACGTTGGGCACTTGGGTTGAATGGCAGTTCACAGAGATTTTCTAACATGTGGTAACGACCATTATCAATGGTTCTAGCACTTAAAACAGCTGGATAAGGCTGCAGATATTTCTTTTGTCCAAGTTCTAACAGTTGGGCTGATAATAAGCCCTTGTTCGTACTCGTTTTGACACGAAGTTTCAGCGCCACTCGCCCATTTAAGTGAAGGTTTTGACTTACTGGAAGGTCAATGGTGATCTGATTGGCTTTACCTTGGTAAAGTTCGGTGTTGAAGATCTGGTAAGTCTTTCCATAACGATCAAAATCTTTTTGATCATACTGGTTTTGAATCACTTTTTCTTCAGTTCCAAGAGAGAAGGTATGCAGTTCATCCTGTTTGCCAAAGTTATCAAGACCTTGCCATTTTTGCGGTGCGATATTGTCCTGCCAGATGACAGTCGGAAGTTGATAGCTTGAGTCAAGTCCTAGCAATTTCATACTTAACAAGGCATTCATGGACTCTCGGAAGTCAATCGACTGCCAGTTATTCATATAGACATGGGCACCATGATGGAAAAAGAGGTGCTTATTGATATGGTTAGGAAGGGCATGAAACATCTGGTAAACATGAAGAGGTTTGACATTCCAATCCTGGGAACCATGTGTAAAGACGACCTCAGCTTGAACCTTATGAGCATTGAGCAGATAGTTGCGGTCATGCCAAAACTGATTGTAGTCACCAGTATTGCGATTTAAATGTTCTTTACCTTTTCTAAGTCTGCTTGATGAGCTTCATTGCCACGAATATAGTCACCAGCTTGGAGGTTGCGGGAGTAGGTCAATTCAGCAAGTGAGTCAAAATCCTCACCTGGGTATCCACCTGGGCTGGTCACCAGACCATTTTCCCGATAGTAGTTATACCAAGAGGAAATACCTGCTTCCGCAATGATCACTTCCAAGCCATCAACACCAGTGGTGGCGAGACCATTAGACATGGTGCCGAGATAGGAAATTCCTGTTGTTACGACTTTCCCGTTTGACCAGTCAGCCTTAACTTGACGTTTGCGCGTGTGGTCCGTGAAAGCACGACAACGACCATTGAGCCAATCAATGACATTTTTATAAGCTTCAATCTGCTGGTAGTCCCCATTGGTCATGAGACCTTGAGAATCTTTGGTTCCAACACCTGATACATAGAGATTGGCAAATCCACGTGGGAGGAAGTAGTCATTGAGTGTATATGAGCTATTGATATGAGATAGCTTTTCTTCAGCTTCTGAGACGACTTCTGCTTGACCATGAGGTTCGACTAAATTCAGCTTAGGTTCCTCAAGTTCAATGGTGTGGGGCGGTTTGACCTCAAGCTCTCCCTCCATTTTGTAGAGAGCCTTGTCACTGGCTTTATCGTTGGTCCCTTGGTGATAAGGGCTGGCAGTCATGACTGAAGGAATCTGTCCATCATAACGCGGGCGAATAATGCTGACCTTGACTAAGTCAGGGAGTCCGTCTTTATCAGTATCCACACGGCTCTCGACATACACGACTTCACGAATGACATCATGAGTAGAGAAGGTTGCCAAGCTCTTACCGTTAAAGTAGTGGTAGTGATTATCTTCTGAAATGAGTCCATCACTAACAAGTTGATCGATGAGCGTATTTCCTTTTTTCGTTCTCGTATTGAGTAACTGATAAAGATTTTCAATGAGATCTCCATAAACAATAGGAAAACCAGTTTCTTTACGAAACTGTTCGGCATCCTCAAAGTCAACAAGATAGCTAAATCCTAAAAGTTGAAAAACTACTGTGTAGAAAATCTCCGCAGTTAACTCACGGTCTGACTGGAAAAAAGTTACTAAATCTGTTTCTTTATCCGCAGCCAAAGTCGACAAGGCATAATCCGTGTTAGAATAAGTGAAAAAACTCCAACGAATGAAGTCTTCAAACTGTCTTTTTAAGGACAGTTGGGGTGACAGCTTTAGACCAAGACCTTCTAATTCCTCAAATCGTTGAGAACTAGTGGTTGGTTGGTAGCTGAATTGATTAAAACGCATGTTTCTCTCCTTTGAAAACAGACTGGATTTATTATATCAAAAAAGAGGGAAATGGAATAAATAAACTTAAATGAAATAAATTTCTTAAACCAGCATATCTATTTGGTAAGTTATTATAAAATGCTGAATAAATACCATAGAAGTAAGCCTTTTTCTAGAGATTTTTATATGTAAAACTGCATATAACTCCTATCTTTATTATTCTTCGTTTGGTATAAATATATCTAAATTTACATTAAAAACTATTATATAATATTAATTTTTTATTTTCTTCCTTTGAAAAATGAAGAATTTAACAGTAAGAAGAGAAGAAGTTTGTAACTGATGATATTGAAAAGAAAGTGCAGAGTTGCTTCAATATCCAGCTTAAAATGGTATAATAGTAGTAAAACGAAAGCAAGGAGGAGAAGAAATGATTGCACAGCTCGACACCAAGACTGTTTATAGTTTTATGGAAAGTGTGGTTTCGATTGAAAAATATGTACAAATGGCTAAAGAATACGGCTATTCTCATCTTGCTATCATGGATGTGGATAATCTCTATGGAGCCTATCATTTTCTAGAAGCAACTCGTAAGCATGGCATTCAGCCTTTAATTGGTTTAGAAATGACCTTGGTCAAAGATGAGGAGAATCTCTCTCTACGTTTTCTAGCCCTATCCACTAAAGGTTATCAAGAGTTGATGAAGTTATCCACTTTAAAAATGACTGGACGGAAAAATTGGTCTGACTTCACCTCCCACCTCGAAGATGTTGCTATTATTGTTCCCTATTTTAATGGGGTCGAACAGTTGGATTTGGGGGTTGATTATTTTATCGGCGTTAGTCCAGATACTCCTCAAGAAGTCTTTATTAGACCCATTCTTCCACTCTATCAAGTCAACTCTTTTGAAAAAGAAGACCTACAGGTTTTACAAATCTTGTCAGCAGTCAAGGACAATGTCAGCCTGAGAGAAGTGGATGTACATTCACAACAGAGGATTTTTTTACCTGCTTCAGACTTGGAAGAACAGTTTAAAAATCGCTTCCCTCAGGCGCTTGCCAATCTCCAAGGTCTGATAGAGAATGTAAGCTATCAAATCGACCCAAGTTTAAAACTCCCTCGCTTTAATCCTGAAAGACCAGCAGTAGAAGAACTTCGAGAGAGGGCTGAGCAAGGCTTGAGTGACAAGGGGTTGACCTCAGCTATTTATCATGAGCGACTGAATGAGGAATTGGCTGTGATTCATGATATGGGCTTTGACGATTATTTCCTTGTAGTTTGGGATTTGCTCCGTTTTGGACGTTCCCAAGGCTACTATATGGGAATGGGGCGTGGTTCTGCGGTTGGTAGTCTGGTGGCTTACTCACTGGATATTACAGGAATTGATCCGGTTGAAAAAGAACTTGATTTTTCGAACGCTTTTTAAATCGTGAGCGCTACACCATGCCTGATATCGATATCGACATCCCTGACCTCTATAGACCAGAGTTCATTCGCTATGTTCGTGATCGTTATGGCAGCCAACACGTGGCACAGATTGTCACTTATTCGACCTTTGGAGCAAAAACAGGCAATTCGTGATGTTTTTCAAACGCTATGGTGTTCCAGAGTACGAATTAACCAATATTACGAAAAAATCAGTTTTCGAGACACGCTAACGACAGCCTATGAAAAGAATTTACAGTTTAGGCAGATCATCAATAGCAAATTGGAATATCAAAAAAAGCTTTTGAGATTGCTCGAAAGATTGAAGGATATCCTCGTCAGACCTCTATCCATGCAGCTGGGGTCGTTATGAGTGACCAAGACCTGACGGACTATATCCCGCTCAAATACGGTGAGGATATGCTGATCACCCAGTATGATGCTCATGGTGTTGAAGCTAATGGACTTCTAAAAATGGATTTCCTTGGTCTGCGTAACTTAACTTTTGTTCAAAAAATGCAAGAATTACTGTCAGAGTCAGAAGGTATTCATCTGAGAATAGAGGATATTGATTTGGAAGACAAAGAAACTCTGGCCCTCTTTGCTACTGGAAATACCAAGGGGATTTTCCAATTTGAACAACCTGGCGCCATTCGACTCTTGAAACGAGTTCAGCCGCAAGTCTTCGAAGAGGTAGTAGCCACAACCTCACTCAACAGACCGGGGGCAAGCGATTATATTGATAACTTTGTTGCTCGGAAGCACGGTAAAGAAAAGGTGACGGTGTTAGACCCTGCCTTGGAGGACATTCTGTCATCAACCTATGGCATTATGCTCTATCAAGAGCAAGTCATGCAGGTAGCTCAGCGTTTTGGAGGTTTCAGTCTTGGTAAAGCTGACATTCTCAGACGAGCCATGGGTAAGAAAAATGCTAAAGAGATGCACTTGATGAAGGAAGATTTTATCATAGGAGCTATGAAATTGGGGCATACAGAAGAAAAGGCCAACCAAGTTTTTGCAGTGATGGAAAAGTTTGCAGGCTATGGATTTAACCGATCCCACGCTTATGCCTACTCAGCACTGGCATTCCAACTAGCTTATTTCAAGACACACTACCCTGCTATTTTCTTCCAAGTTATGTTGAATTATTCTAGCAGTGATTACATTGTAGATGCATTGCAGATGGGCTTTGAAGTAGCTCCTTTAGCAATAAACAGCATTCCCTATCATGATAAAATTGCTCAGAAGAAAATCTATCTGGGTCTAAAAGCCATTAAGGGAATGCCGAGAGATTTGTCTTACTGGATTATTGAAAATCGTCCTTTCAAGCATTGAAGATTTCGTCACACGTCTTCCCAAGAATTACAAGAAACTGTCGCTTCTGACGCCTTTGGTTGAACTAGGACTTTTTGATGAATTTGACAAGAATCGCCAGAAAATCTTAGTGAACCTACCAAACTTATTTGTCTTTGTTGAGGAGTTAGGTGGACTCTTTGCGGATACAAATTATAGTTGGACTGAAGCTGATGATTTTACTGAGGCAGAGAAATTTTACAAAGAGCAGGAACTGATTGGGGTAGGTATCAGTCCCCATCCTCTCCAAACTCTTGCCAAACAAGCCCTATATCCGACCACTCCAATCACTAATCTAACCGAGGGAGCTCAAGCCACTCTCCTAGTTGAAGTGCAAAAGATTAAAGTGATTCGAACCAAGAAAGGCGAGAGTATGGCTTTTCTACAGGTTCATGATAGTAAGTCTCGGATGGATGTAACTGTATTTTCAGACCAATATAGAAAATTTGCTTCCAATTTATCCGAAGGGAAATTTTACTACATCAATGGCAAAGTTCAATCTCGAGATGGTCGTCTGCAAATGATTGCACAAGATTTGAAAGAAGCAGTGGCGGAACGATTCTGGATTCAAGTTAAAAATCATGAAAATGATAAAGAGATTTCAAATATCCTAGAACAATACAAAGGCCCAATCCCTGTCATTATCAGGTATGAAGAGGAAGGAAAAACGGTTGTTTCTACACAACATTTTGTAAGAAAAGATTCTGCTCTAGAGGAAAAATTAGAGGGAATTGCTATGAAAACGATTTATCGCTAAAAATACGGAAAATAGAAGAATTTTCGATTTAAATGTGGTATAATCAGTAGGAATGTTAAAAGAAAAAGGAGCATAAACCAAATGAAACGTATTGCTGTTTTGACCAGTGGTGGAGACGCCCCTGGTATGAATGCTGCCATCCGTGCAGTAGTTCGCCAAGCAATCTCAGAAGGAATGGAAGTTTTTGGTATCTATGATGGATACGCAGGTATGGTTGCCGGTGAAATTTATCCGCTTGATGCTGCTTCAGTAGGAGACATCATTTCTCGTGGTGGTACTTTCCTTCATTCTGCTCGTTATCCTGAGTTTGCACAACTTGAAGGCCAACTTAAAGGGATTGAGCAATTGAAAAAACACGGTATCGAAGGAGTCGTAGTTATCGGTGGTGATGGTTCTTATCATGGAGCTATGCGCTTGACTGAGCATGGATTCCCTGCTATTGGACTTCCAGGTACAATCGATAACGATATCGTAGGTACTGATTTCACAATTGGATTTGATACTGCAGTTACGACTGCAATGGATGCGATTGATAAGATTCGTGATACATCATCAAGTCACCGTCGTACTTTCGTTGTTGAAGTAATGGGACGTAACGCTGGTGATATCGCTCTTTGGGCTGGTATCGCAACTGGTGCTGATGAAATTATCATCCCTGAAGAAGGCTTCAAGATGGAAGATATCGTAGCTAGTATCAAAGCTGGTTATGAGCACGGTAAAAAACACAACATTATCGTTTTGGCAGAAGGTGTTATGTCAGCAGCTGAATTTGGTCAAAAACTAAAAGAAGCAGGAGACACTAGTGACCTTCGTGTAACAGAACTTGGTCACATCCAACGTGGTGGATCACCAACTGCGCGTGACCGTGTATTGGCATCACGCATGGGGGCACACGCTGTTAAACTCCTTAAACAAGGAATCGGTGGTGTCGCTGTTGGTATCCGTAACGAAAAAATGGTTGAAAATCCAATTCTTGGTACAGCAGAAGAAGGAGCTTTGTTTAGCTTAACTGCAGAAGGTAAGATTATTGTTAACAACCCTCATAAAGCTGATCTTGAACTTTCTGCTTTGAACAAGAGCTTGTCCTAATCAACTTTCATTAATTTGGTAACATGACCATAAAAGGTCGAATTATATAAAGGAGTCACAAAAATCATGAACAAACGTGTAAAAATCGTTGCAACTTTAGGTCCTGCGGTTGAAATCCGTGGTGGTAAAAAATTCGGTGAAGACGGATACTGGGGTGAAAAACTTGATGTTGAAGCTTCAGCTAAAAACATTGCTAAACTGATTGAAGCAGGAGCAAACACTTTCCGTTTCAACTTCTCACACGGTGACCACCAAGAACAAGGTGAGCGTATGGCAACTGTTAAACTTGCCGAAAAACTTGCAGGTAAAAAAGTTGGTTTCCTTCTTGATACTAAAGGACCTGAAATCCGTACAGAATTGTTTGAAGGTGACGCAAAAGAGTACTCTTACAAAACTGGTGAAAAAATCCGTGTTGCAACTAAACAAGGAATCAAATCAACTCGTGAAGTGATTGCTTTGAACGTTGCTGGTGCTCTTGATATCTACGATGATGTTGAAGTTGGTCGTCAAGTATTGGTTGACGATGGTAAATTGGGTCTTCGCGTTGTTGCAAAAGACGATGCAACTCGTGAGTTTGAAGTTGAAGTTGAAAACGACGGAATTATCGCTAAACAAAAAGGTGTAAACATCCCTAACACTAAAATTCCTTTCCCAGCTCTTGCTGAACGTGATAACGATGATATCCGTTTCGGTTTGGAACAAGGTATCAACTTCATCGCGATTTCATTTGTACGTACTGCGAAAGACGTTAACGAAGTTCGTGCAATCTGTGAAGAAACTGGTAATGGTCACGTTCAATTGTTTGCGAAAATCGAAAACCAACAAGGTATTGACAACTTGGATGAAATCATTGAAGCTGCTGACGGTATCATGATCGCCCGTGGTGACATGGGTATTGAAGTACCATTCGAAATGGTTCCAGTTTACCAAAAATGATTATTACAAAAGTAAATGCAGCTGGTAAAGTCGCTATCACAGCAACAAACATGCTTGAAACTATGACTGAAAAACCACGTGCAACGCGTTCAGAAGTATCAGATGTGTTTAACGCTGTTATCGACGGAACCGACGCTACAATGCTTTCAGGTGAGTCTGCAAATGGTAAATATCCACTTGAGTCTGTTCGTACAATGGCAACAATTGACAAGAATGCTCAAACTCTTTTAAAAGAATACGGTCGCTTGTCATCTGTTAACTTGTCACGTAATTCTAAGACTGAGGTTATGGCTTCAGCTGTTAAGGATGCGACAAATTCTATGAATATCAAGTTGGTGGTTACTCTTACTAAGACAGGTCACACTGCTCGTTTGATTTCTAAATACCGTCCAGATGCTGATATCTTGGCAATCACTTTCGATGAATTGACTGAGCGTGGTTTGATGCTTAACTGGGGAGTTATTCCAGTAACCACTGATCGCCCATCAAACACTGATGATATGTTTGATCTCGCTGAAAGAATTGCAGTTGAGCAAGGTTTGGTAGAATCTGGTGATGATATTGTTATCGTTGCAGGTGTACCACTTGGCGAAGCTGTTCGTACAAACACAATGCGCATCCGCACTGTACGCTAATCTAACACAAAAACCTATCATTTCAGGCTGAAAAGCTTGAGTGATAGGTCTTTTTTTATCAAAATGAGATGGTATTTAGTAAATAGGAATGGGAAAAAACTGAAAATTATGGTATAATAGAACGAAAAGACCTTTTTAGTAAATTTTGAAAGAGTAAAACATGAGAAAAATTGTCATCAATGGTGGACGTCCATTGCAAGGTGAGATCACCATTAGTGGTGCTAAAAATAGTGTTGTAGCGCTTATTCCAGCTATTATCTTATCAGATGATATTGTCACTTTAGATTGTGTTCCAGATATTTCAGACGTTGCTAGTCTTGTCGAAATTATGGAGATTATGGGGGCGACTGTTAAGCGTTATGATGATGTCTTGGAGATTGATCCAAGAGGTGTTCAAAACATTCCTATGCCTTATGGCAAGATTAATAGCTTGCGTGCTTCTTATTATTTCTACGGAAGTCTTTTAGGTCGCTTTGGTGAAGCTACAGTTGGACTTCCTGGTGGATGTGATCTGGGACCTCGTCCGATTGACCTTCACTTAAAGCCTTTGAAGCCATGGGTGCTAAGGTCAGCTATGAGGGAGATAATATGAATTTATCTGCCCAAGGTAAGGGGCTTCATGGCGCAAGTATTTACATGGATACCGTCAGCGTTGGAGCAACGATTAACACCATGATTGCTGCGGTTAAAGCTAAGGGGCGTACTGTCATTGAAAATGCGGCTCGTGAACCGGAAATTATCGATGTTGCTACCCTTTTGAACAACATGGGGGCCCATATTCGTGGTGCAGGAACTGATATTATCATTATTGATGGTGTCGAGAAACTTCATGGAACGCGTCATCAGGTTATTCCAGACCGTATCGAAGCTGGAACTTATATTTCACTTGCTGCGGCGGTAGGAAAAGGAATTCGCATTAACAACGTTCTCTATGAACATTTAGAAGGCTTTATCGCCAAACTAGAGGAAATGGGCGTTCGTATGACGGTCTCAGAAGACAGTATCTTCGTTGAAGAACAGTCTGATTTGAAGGCCATCAATATCAAAACAGCTCCCTATCCAGGGTTCGCAACCGATTTGCAACAGCCTATCACGCCACTTTTACTAACTGCCCAAGGTCGTGGAACTATTATTGATACGATTTATGAGAAACGTGTTAATCATGTCTTTGAGTTAGCAAAAATGGATGCGGATATTACGACTACAAACGATCACATTATTTACAACGGTGGTCGTAAGTTACACGGGGCAAGTGTAAAAGCTACAGACTTGCGAGCTGGTGCTGCACTTGTCATCGCTGGTTTGATGGCTCAGGGCCAGACTGAAATTACGAATATTGAGTTTATCCTTCGTGGCTACTCAGATATTATTGAAAAATTGCGTAGTCTTGGAGCGGATATTACACTCGTTGAAGACTAAGCCGTTGAGGTGATTATGAATATTTGGACCAAATTAGCAATGTTTTCTTTTTTTGAAACGGAGCGCTTGTATTTGCGTCCTTTCTTTTTTAGTGACAGTCAAGCGTTTTTCGAGATTGCTTCAAACCCTGAGAATTTGCAGTTTATTTTTCCCAGTCAAGCAAGTTTGGAAGAAAGTCAGTACGCACTTGCTAACTATTTTATGAAGGCTCCTCTAGGTGTTTGGGCAATTTGTCTCCAAGGAAATCAGGAAATGATTGGCTCCATTAAATTTGAAAAAATCGATGAAATCAAAAAAGAAGCAGAAATTGGTTATTTCTTAAAAAAAGATGCTTGGTCGCAAGGTTTTATGACAGAGGCTGTTAGCAAACTCTGTCACCTTTCTTTTGAAGAATTTGGTTTAAAACAATTATCCATCATCACTCATCTGGAGAATCAAGCTAGCCAAAAAGTAGCCTTAAAATCGGGCTTTAGCCTCGTACGACAGTTTAAGGGGAGCGATCGCTATACACGAAAAATGAGGGACTATCTTGAATTTCGTTACGTAAAAGGAGAGTTCAATGAGTAAACACCAGGAAATTTTGTCTTATCTGGAAGAGTTACCAATTGGGAAGAGAGTTAGTGTTCGTAGTATTTCAAATCACCTAGGTGTTAGTGACGGAACAGCCTACCGAGCTATCAAAGAAGCTGAAAATCGTGGAATTGTTGAAACTCGGCCACGTAGTGGAACCATACGAGTCAAGTCCCAGAAAGTGGCTATTGAGCGGCTTACCTATGCTGAAATCGCTGAGGTCACCTCATCTGAAGTTCTAGCTGGTCAGGAAGGGTTGGAGAGAGAGTTTAGCAAATTCTCCATTGGAGCTATGACAGAGCAAAATATCCTGTCCTATCTCCATGATGGTGGTCTTTTGATCGTAGGAGACCGCACTCGCATTCAACTTTTAGCCTTGGAAAATGAAAATGCAGTCCTTGTAACAGGTGGTTTTCATGTGCAGGACGATGTTCTTGAGTTGGCTAATAAAAAAGGGATTCCAGTTCTAAGAAGTAAACATGACACTTTTACAGTAGCGACCATGATTAACAAAGCCCTCTCAAATGTTCAAATCAAAACCGATATTCTGACAGTCGAAAAGCTCTATCGTCCCAGTCATGAGTATGGTTTTTTGAGAGAAACGGATACGGTCAAAGATTATCTAGACTTGGTCCGTAAGAACAGAAGTAGTCGTTTCCCAGTCATTAACCAACACCAAGTGGTTGTTGGAGTTGTTACCATGCGTGACGCAGGAGACAAGTCTCCCAGTACAACGATTGACAAGGTGATGACACGAAGTATCTTCGTAACAGGTTTAGCGACCAATATTGCCAATGTCAGTCAACGGATGATTGCAGAAGACTTTGAGATGGTTCCCGTTGTCAGAAGTAACCAAACCTTACTCGGTGTCGTAACACGACGAGATGTCATGGAAAAGATGAGTCGTTCCCAAGTTTCAGCTTTGCCGACTTTCTCCGAGCAAATCGGGCAAAAACTCTCTTATCATCATGATGAGGTCGTCATTACTGTTGAGCCTTTCATGTTGGAGAAAAATGGGGTCCTTGCTAATGGAGTCTTGGCTGAAATCCTCAATCACATGACCCAAGACCTTGTTGTCAATAGCGGGCGCAATCTTATCATAGAGCAGATGCTGATTTATTTCTTGCAGGCTGTGCAGATAGATGATACTCTGCGGATTCAGGCTCGGATTATTCACCACACGAGACGTTCAGCTATTATTGATTATGATATTTATCATGGTCATCAGATTGTTTCAAAAGCAAATGTTACGGTTAAAATTAATTAGAATCTAGGAGAAAAAATGATAACTTTAAAATCAGCACGTGAAATCGAAGCCATGGACAAGGCTGGTGATTTCCTAGCAAGTATCCATATCGGCTTACGTGATTTGATTAAGCCGGGCGTAGATATGTGGGAAGTTGAAGAGTACGTTCGTCGACGTTGTAAAGAGGAGAATTTCCTTCCTTTACAGATTGGAGTAGATGGTGCAGTCATGGATTACCCCTATGCCACTTGTTGCTCTCTCAACGACGAAGTAGCTCATGCTTTTCCACGTCATTACATCTTGAAAGATGGCGATTTGCTCAAGGTTGACATGGTACTGGGTGGTCCGATTGCCAAATCCGACCTTAATGTATCTAAACTCAACTTCAACAATGTTGAGCAAATGAAAAAATACACCCAAAGTTATACTGGTGGTTTAGCAGACTCATGTTGGGCTTATGCGGTTGGTACACCGTCTGAAGAAGTGAAACCTGATGGACGTGACCAAGGAAGCTATGTATAAAGGAATTGAGCAAGCAGTTGTTGGCAATCGTATCGGTGATATCGGTGCAGCCATTCAAGAATACGCTGAAAGTCGCGGTTATGGTGTCGTTCGTGATTTGGTTGGTCATGGTGTTGGTCCAACAATGCATGAAGAGCCAATGGTTCCTAACTACGGTATTGCAGGCCGTGGACTCCGTCTCCGTGAAGGAATGGTACTAACCATTGAACCCATGATTAATACTGGTGACTGGGAAATTGATACAGATATGAAGACTGGCTGGGCTCATAAGACTATAGATGGCGGCCTGTCTTGCCAATATGAACACCAGTTCGTGATTACCAAAGACGGTCCAGTTATCTTGACTAGCCAAGGCGAAGAAGGAACGTATTAAAAAAAGGAGATTAGCTCCTTTTTTTGTGTCAACTTTAGTCAAAATAAATAAGCGTAGCAGACTTCTTACAAATTTATCCTTTTGTAGTAAAATAGGATTAGAATTTTGAGAAAGTAGGTAATTCGTTGGAGTCGATTATATTTCTAGTATCTGTTTTTTTAGCAGGTATCCTGTCCTTCTTTTCACCCTGCATCTTTCCTTTGCTACCTGTCTATGCTGGTATTTTACTGGATGATCAGGGAAATTCGAAAAGCTTTCGCTTTTTTGGAAGAGATGTTGCATGGTCGGGCTTAATTCGGACCTTGTGCTTTATTGCAGGAATCTCCCTCATTTTCTTTATTTTAGGATTTGGAGCTGGATTCCTAGGGTACATGCTCTATGCAGACTGGTTTCGTTATGCTATGGGAATAGTCATTATTCTTTTAGGACTTCACCAGATGGAAATCTTGCATTTCAATAAACTGGAGGTTCAAAAGACAGTCACCTTCAAACAATCCAAGTCGAATCACTATCTGTCAGCCTTTTTACTTGGGATAACCTTTAGTTTTGGTTGGACCCCTTGTATCGGACCCGTTTTAAGCTCAGTCTTGGCCCTAGCAGCTTCAGGTGGCAATGGTGCTTGGCAAGGAGCCGTGTTAACATTAGTATACACATTGGGAATGGCCCTTCCTTTCATTGTTTTGGCCTTGGCTTCGGGCTGGATTATGCCCTATTTTAGTAAATTAAAACCCCATATGATCCTACTAAAAAAAATCGGGGGAGCTTTGATTATTTTGATGGGATTATTATTAATGCTAGGGCAGTTAAATGCCTTGTCAGGAATTCTTGGATAAAAGGAGAAGAAAATGAAAAAAGTTATTTTTGCTGGATTGAGCCTCATGTCTCTATTCTTGTTGATTGCTTGTGGTGAAAAAGAAACCAAACAGACAAGCAGTCCCAAACAGCCTGCTGTACAACAAATCGCAGTCGGTAAGGATGCTCCAGACTTCACCTTGCAGTCTATGGATGGCAAAGAAGTGAAGTTATCAGACTATAAAGGGAAAAAGGTTTATTTGAAATTCTGGGCTTCTTGGTGTGGACCATGCAAAAAAAGCATGCCTGAGTTGATGGAACTAGCTGCCAAACAAGATCGAGACTTTGAAATCTTGAGTGTCATTGCACCTGGTCTACAAGGTGAAAAAACAGTTCAAGACTTTCCAAAATGGTATCAAGAACAAGGATACAAGGATATTCCAGTTCTATATGATACGCAAGCAACTACCTTCCAAGCCTACCAAATTCGTAGTATTCCAACGGAATACTTGATTGACAGTCAGGGTAAAATCGGAAAAATCCAATTTGGTGCTATTAGCAACGCTGATGCAGAAGCGGCTTTTAAAGAAATGAAATAAAGAAAAAATCGCGATTGTTCGCGATTTTTTTATAGTTTTTCATTGATAAAGCGGATAAATTGATTCCACCAAACCTTCAAAAAGAAGGCTTTTTCAACTTTCTTTTCAGAAACCATTTCAAAGATGGTTTGTCGGAAGTGAGATAGCCCTGCCCGACCAAATCCTGATCATCATAGGTCAGAGTACCAACAACCTTGCCTTCTTCCAATGGAGCCATTTCTGATGTTGATTTTGGTGTGAATTGGAGAGTTGGTGTAGTACCGCTTCCGATGCGTTGGACGATGGAAATGTCTGACTTAGCGACAGCTCTCACATTATCTTCTTTACCATCCAGAACTGTTACTTTACTATCATTGTATGCTTCACCTTTCTGAACAACAGTTTTTAAGGCAAAGTTTGCAGAAATATAATCTAAAAGTGCAGAAGTTGCAGTAAACCGTGCATAAGGGTTGGTATCTTGTTGATCTGCATTTAAAACAACTGTAATGATACGCATCCCTTTTTCGACAGTGGTTCCAACGAAAGAAGCTCCTGCCTTATCAGTTGTTCCTGTCTTTAAACCGTCAATTCCTCCTCGGTAGGCTGGCATTCCCTCCAACATAGAGTTAGTTGAGTGGATTTCAAGTCCTGCAAAGGTAGAAGTAGGCTTTTTGGTGATTTCCAAAACCTGCGGATAATCTCGGATGAGGTTACGAGCGACGATTGCAACATCGTAGGCACTCAACTTGTTTTCATCGTCTTTCTTTGAACCAGGATAGATATTATCGCCAAGGGTCTCATTATTTAAACCAGTTGTGTTTACAATAGTTGCATCTTGAATTCCCCATTCAAGAAGTTTAGCCCTCATCTTGTCTACAAAGTCTTTCTCAGAACCAGCAATCTTTTCTGCTAGTGCAATCGCAGCACTGTTCGCGCTGGATACCATTGTAGCCTCTAATAGTTGTTCAACAGTATAATTTCGAGCTTCCATAGGGACGTTACTCGCCTCAGAATTAGTTGTAAGTTTGTAAGGATAGTCCGAAATATCAACAGGTGTTGACAGGCTAATAGTTCCTTGTTCCAGAGCTTCATAGACCAAATAAACTGTAACCAGTTTCGTAATAGAAGCAATTTCTACAGGCTGATTCGCATCTTTCTCATAGAGGATTTTTCCAGTTGTAGCCTCGACAGCAATGGCATGTTTAGCAGCAACATCAAACTCCTGAGCAGAAACAGTAGAAGCTGTTCCAAAAACTAACAGTGTCATAAAAGATAAAATTATTTTTTTCATATTAGCTTTATTTTATCATAAAGAAAAAAAATATTCTCGCTTTTTTACTAAAGCCATCTTATCTTTTTCAGAAATGTGGTAAAATAGAGAGAAGGAGGATACCTATGTTCCGTAGAAACAAATTATTTTTTTGGACAGCTGAAATTTTATTATTAACACTGATTTTCTATCTTTGGAGAGAAATGGGAGCCATCATTACTCCCTTCGTGACAGTTGTGAATACCATCATGATTCCATTTTTGCTTGGTGGATTTTTTTACTACATTACAAATCCAGTCGTTACTTTCTTAGAAAAGAGATGTAAGATCAATCGTCTAATTGGTGTCTTGGTCACTCTTTGTGCCTTGATTGGTGCTATCGTTGTAGGGGTCGTTTATCTCTTGCCGATTTTGATTAATCAGTTGACCAGCTTGATTATTTCTAGTCAAAACATCTATAGTAGACTACAAGATTTGATCATCGATTTGTCCATGAATCCAGTCTTCCAAAATATTGATATTCAACAAACAATTCAACAACTGAATCTCTCCTATGTGGATATCCTCCAGAATATCCTGAATAGCGTCAGCAATAGTTTAGGAAGCGTTCTTTCAGCCTTGTTTAGTACAGTTCTAATCCTCATTATGACCCCTGTATTCTTGATTTATTTCTTGTTGGATGGTCATAAGTTGCTACCAATGTTGGAACGTACCATCTTAAAACATGACAAATTGAATCTTTCTAGCCTTTTAACCAATCTCAATACAACCATAGCGCGCTATATCAGTGGAATTGCGATTGATGCGGTTATTATTGGATGTTTAGCCTATATTGGCTATAGCGTTATCGGATTAAAGTACGCCCTAGTTTTTGCTATTTTTTCTGGAATCGCAAATTTGATTCCTTATGTTGGTCCAAGTATTGGCTTGATTCCAATGGTGATTGCCAATGTGTTCACAGATCCTCATCGTATGTTGATTGCGGTTGCTTATATGCTCATTATTCAGCAGATTGACGGAAATGTTCTCTATCCACGTATCGTTGGAGGGGTTATGAAAGTGCATCCGATTACGATTTTGGTGCTCCTTTTACTGTCAAGTAATATCTACGGTGTCATAGGGATGGTCGTAGCAGTACCTACTTACTCCATTTTTAAAGAAATTACTAAGTTCCTAGCGAAATTATATGAAAACCATAAAGAAGCTAAGGAACTGGAAAAAACAGAATCAAATTAAAATCAGGGAGACCTGATTTTTTTGATGAAAAGACTATCGCCAAACGAAAAGAAGTTTGAATTCATATTGCCATAAAGAAGCAGAAGAACAGGATTTGATAAGATTTAGATTAATTCACAAAATATGTGTAAAACACTTGCAATTTAGCAGAAATTTGATAAAATAGTAAGGAAAGTTAGACTGTATTGCCTACTGTCTATCTATAAAATATATTTTATTGGAGGCTTTTACTCAAATGGCAAAAGAAAAATACGATCGTAGTAAACCACACGTTAACATTGGTACTATCGGACACGTTGACCACGGTAAAACTACTTTGACTGCAGCTATCACAACTGTATTGGCACGTCGCTTGCCTTCAGCAGTTAACCAACCTAAAGACTATGCGTCTATCGATGCTGCTCCAGAAGAACGCGAACGCGGTATCACTATCAACACTGCGCACGTTGAGTACGAAACTGAAAAACGTCACTACGCTCACATCGACGCTCCAGGACACGCGGACTACGTTAAAAACATGATCACTGGTGCCGCTCAAATGGACGGAGCTATCCTTGTAGTAGCTTCAACTGACGGACCAATGCCACAAACTCGTGAGCACATCCTTCTTTCACGTCAGGTTGGTGTTAAACACCTTATCGTCTTCATGAACAAAATTGACTTGGTAGACGACGAAGAATTGCTTGAATTGGTTGAAATGGAAATCCGTGACCTCTTGTCAGAATACGACTTCCCAGGTGACGATCTTCCAGTTATCCAAGGTTCAGCTCTTAAAGCTCTTGAAGGTGACTCTAAATACGAAGACATCATCATGGAATTGATGAACACTGTTGATGAGTACATCCCAGAACCAGAACGTGATACTGAAACCATTGCTTCTTCCAGTCGAAGACGTATTCTCAATCACTGGACGTGGTACAGTTGCTTCAGGACGTATCGACCGTGGTACTGTTCGTGTCAACGACGAAATCGAAATCGTTGGTATCAAAGAAGAAACTCAAAAAGCAGTTGTTACTGGTGTTGAAATGTTCCGTAAACAACTTGACGAAGGTCTTGCTGGAGATAACGTAGGTGTCCTTCTTCGTGGTGTTCAACGTGACGAAATCGAACGTGGACAAGTTATCGCTAAACCAGGTTCAATCAACCCACACACTAAATTCAAAGGTGAAGTCTACATCCTTACTAAAGAAGAAGGTGGACGTCACACTCCATTCTTCAACAACTACCGTCCACAATTCTACTTCCGTACTACTGACGTTACAGGTTCAATCGAACTTCCTGCAGGTACTGAAATGGTAATGCCTGGTGATAACGTGACTATCGACGTTGAGTTGATCCACCCAATCGCCGTAGAACAAGGTACTACATTCTCTATCCGTGAGGGTGGACGTACTGTTGGTTCAGGTATGGTTACAGAAATCGAAGCTTAATTCGATTAAGTTCCCAGAAGAACAATTATTTAAGTCAGACACTAAAGGAATCTTGCTTTGCAAGGTTCTTTTTTCTTCTTCTTACTCTATTTGAAGTGCTTCTACTCTAGCAGTATAATCGTTTTTTTGGTATAATAAAAGTTATGGAAATCGAAAAAACCAATCGTATGAACGCCCTTTTTGAATTTTATGCGGCGCTTTTGACAGACAAGCAGATGAACTATATTGAACTCTATTATGCTGATGATTACAGTCTTGCTGAGATTGCTGAAGAGTTCGGTGTCAGTCGTCAGGCTGTCTACGACAATATCAAGCGGACGGAAAAGATTCTAGAAGATTATGAGATGAAATTGCACATGTATTCGGACTACATTGTCCGCAGTCAGATTTTTGACCAGATCTTAGAGCGTTATCCCAAGGATGACTTTCTGCAGGAGCAGATAGAAATTTAACAAGTATTGATAATAGAGAATAAGTATGGGGAGTATAGTCATCTACAAAGGTATACCCTGTAAACTATTAGCTGCTGAGACTCCTTTTCCCACAAGGCTACAAATCCTCTCGTCTGACTCTATATCTCGAGCTCTTCAAGAGGGATTTAGCTGTTGGGGATATCCAAATGAGATAATGAAAGAAGTCACTCCAGAAGAACTTGTTTGTTTACAAGATTTTGGACGTTTTCCACCGAATTAATGAAACATAGGAGAAAAAAATGGCATTTGAAAGTTTAACAGAACGTTTACAGAACGTCTTTAAAAATCTACGTAAAAAAGGAAAAATTTCTGAAGCTGATGTCCAGGAAGCGACCAAAGAGATTCGTTTGGCCTTGCTGGAAGCCGACGTTGCCTTGCCTGTTGTAAAGGACTTTATCAAGAAGGTTCGTGAACGTGCAGTCGGGCACGAGGTCATTGATACCCTCAATCCAGCCCAACAGATTATCAAAATCGTTGATGAGGAATTGACAGCTGTTTTAGGTTCTGATACGGCAGAGATTATCAAGTCACCTAAAATTCCAACCATTATCATGATGGTTGGTTTGCAGGGGGCTGGTAAAACAACATTTGCTGGTAAGCTGGCTAATAAACTCAAGAAGGAAGAAAATGCTCGTCCTTTGATGATTGCGGCAGATATTTATCGTCCAGCAGCCATCGATCAGTTGAAACACTTGGACAACAAATCGATGTCCCTGTTTTTGCACTTGGAACAGAAGTGCCAGCTGTTGAGATTGTTCGCCAAGGTTTGGAGCAAGCCCAGGCCAATCACAACGATTATGTCTTGATTGATACGGCAGGTCGATTGCAGATTGATGAGCTCTTGATGAACGAGCTTCGTGACGTTAAGGCCTTAGCCCAACCAAACGAAATCCTGCTCGTCATTGATGCCATGATTGGTCAGGAAGCGGCTAATGTTGCCCGTGAATTCAATGCTCAGTTAGAAGTGACTGGTGTTATTCTTACCAAAATTGATGGGGATACTCGTGGTGGTGCAGCTTTGTCTGTTCGTCACATCACTGGAAAACCTATCAAGTTCACTGGTACGGGTGAAAAAATTACAGATATTGAAACCTTCCACCCAGACCGTATGTCAAGCCGTATCCTTGGTATGGGGGATATGCTGACCTTGATCGAGAAAGCTTCTCAGGAATACGATGAGAAAAAAGCTCTTGAAATGGCTGAGAAGATGCGCGAAAACACCTTTGATTTCAATGATTTCATTGATCAATTGGATCAGGTGCAAAATATGGGACCAATGGAAGACTTGCTCAAGATGATTCCAGGTATGGCCAACAATCCAGCACTTCAAAACATGAAGGTGGACGAGCGTCAGATTGCGCGTAAACGTGCCATTGTATCTTCCATGACACCCGAAGAGCGTGAAAATCCTGATTTGTTAAATCCTAGTCGTCGCCGTCGTATCGCTGCTGGTTCTGGAAATACCTTTGTTGAAGTCAATAAATTTATCAAGGACTTTAATCAGGCTAAACAGCTCATGCAAGGTGTCATGTCTGGGGATATGAACAAGATGATGAAGCAAATGGGAATCAATCCAAATAATCTTCCAAAAAATATGCCAAATATGGGAGGGATGGATATGTCTGCCCTTGAAGGCATGATGGGACAAGGTGGAATGCCGGATATGTCAGGTCTCGGAGGAGCAGGCATGCCAGATATGAGCCAGATGTTTGGTGGCGGACTCAAAGGTAAAATCGGCGAATTTGCCATGAAACAGTCTATGAAACGCATGGCCAACAAAATGAAAAAAGCGAAGAAAAAACGTAAATAAAAAAAGAAAGCAGAAGTGCTTTCCTTTTTGGTATAAAATATGTGCTTTCTATGATTAGGCAATTTTCTTAATTGAAAAATGACTAAATAGAAAGAGAGATTTCAAAGCCTTGCATCCATTCGGATTTTACTGTGATTTCGATTTTTAAAGCATCTGCTAATTGTTTGACCAGATATAGGCCCATGCCTGTTGATTTTTTCCTTGTCTCTCCTGAATCACCTGTAAAACCTTTCTCAAAGATATGAGGTAAGTCACAAGCTTTAACTCCGCAGCCATTATCCCTAATAATCAGACTTGTACGTCCCTTGTCTTTTGATATATAAATATTGAGTTCGGGTTTGTCGGAGCTATATTTAATGGAGTTGGCTAGGATTTGAGAGAGGATAAATTCAAACTGCGTTGATCGGTGTAGCAGATTCCTTGTATGTTTTCTACCTTAATCGTAAATTTCTTTTCTTTGAGCAAGGGATCAAAGTTTTCCAAAAGATCTTGGATACACTCTTCTAGGTCAAGGTATTCAAATAGAAAATCATTTTTCTCACTTTTCACCCTGTAGTAGAATAGGATCTGTGATACATTTTCTTGGATTTGCTTTTTCACATAGTCCAACTTAAAAGCTGTATCCTCAGGCAACTGGTCGCTTTGATTGTCCAAAAGGAGGGAAAGAAGCGACAGAGGGAGTTTAATCTCATGCGCCCATTTTTCAACATAGTCCTCATACTCGGCTAGTAATGAGTTGAGTTTTCCTATTTCAGCCTGCTTTTGATAAAGTGTATCTGCTATTTTTTCAATGCTTTCTTTTTCTGAGGCACTTGATAAATGCAATAATTCAAGCTCAGTATCCGTCTTGGGATTGGCTATGAAGGCTTTATAGGCAGATGATTTTTTTCTTTCTGTTTTTATAAGTAAGAATGATAGGATGAAAAAAAGCAGGACGGTGGCTAAAATATAGAGAAGGATGAGGGCTTGAAACATTCTCACATCTGAAAGCCAAAGCAGGACAGCTGTAAATAGATCAAATGCTAAGAGAACAAGTAACCAAGGCAGATAACTAGCTAGATATTTTAGATTATGTTTCATCTGGACTTACCTCTTCAAGCTTGTAACCAATACCTCTGACGGACTTGACTTGAAGGGCAATGCCAGCCTGTTTCATCACCTTTTTTAGCCTTGCAATGTTTACTTGTAGGGCATTTTCATCGATGAACTCAGTTGTATTCCACAGTTTCATACTTAGTTCTTCTTTTGTGACGACAGGAGCATTAGTAACCAATAAGGTTTCTAACAATTTCCCTTGATTTTGGGGGAGTAAAATCGAGTGTCCATTGATATAAAGGGTATAGGTCTGTCTATCCAGCAGAAAATTATCTTTTTCAAGCAAATTTTGTCTACCTTCATAGCGTTTCAAGATGTTTTCTATACGAGCCAAGAATCTTTCTTTCTTGAAAGGTTTTGTTAAGTACTCGTCAGCCCCTAATTTTAGGGCGTAAATCTCATCTTTTAGTTGTTCACGGGAGGTGAGAACCAATATGGGCACAGAGCGTTTGGATTTGAGATTTTTACAAATTTGAAAACCAGTTTCTCCTGGTAAATTCAAATCCAGTATGATTAGATCCGTATCGTATTGCAGCACTTGTTGGCTTGTATCTTTGAAGTCAGTCAACTTATCAACTTGATAATTCGCTTTCTCTAACAAGATGACAATTTCATCTCGAATCAAGGCCTCATCCTCAATAACCAGGATATGCTTCATATTGGTTCCTCCTTTTCCTATTTTATTCTATCTTATTCATCTCTTTTGGGTTCCATTAAGGACAACAAGTATTTGTTGCTATTTTTCTTTACAATTCTGATATAGATGACTTCAAAACCTGCTAAGAGCAGTACTATCAGCATGGCTGTGATAAATTTCTGCCCCATGACCATTCTTGCACTGGCTGGTACTATTCCTGTGAGGAGGGAGCCCACTCCGAAGCTACTACTGATAAGTGCAAGGGCTATTGGCAGACCGAAATACCAATTGATTTGCTTTTCTGAAGATTTACAAAGAGTTTCGTAGTTGGCTCCGAGATGGATCAAGGTTTGGTATCGTCTGTAGGATTGTCTTTGTCCCATCAAAAACTGAACGCCAATGATTGTATTTGCCACAACAAGGAAGATGATAGCCAGATAGATAGTGATATAGCTGGCAGAGATAATGTAAAATAATTGTCTTCCCATATTTTGTATATAGCTTTCATAGCCAAGAGAGGTTTGATCTAGCTTTTCATTCGTATCTGAGATAGCTCTCATCAAGCCTTTTTCTTTGACCAGCTCAGGAGCCAAGATACCGCTGACATAGTTCGAGTAGTGACCGTCTGTATAGTTCATAAAGACTTCATCTGGGACTATGAGGCAACAGAGAGGGTGATTTCACGATCCGTTACAATCGGTAAAGACTCCACCTCTCCAATCAATTTCACCTCATTCCCCATGACGTTGATTTGAGGCTTCGTCTTCAGAACAGAGTTGACGAGACTTTCATCTGGGAGAAAATCTTTCCCCATATACAAGTAGGCTTCCTTGCTAGTTAATTCTAGAGGAGGGAGATTGGCAGCCTTTCTAAGTTCATTGTATTCGGAAACTGGTATGAGGTGGGAAGTAGTAGACTGTTTAAATCTTTGGAGCAAAATTTCCATGTTCTTGCTGCCTTTTTGCTTTTTCAACTCCTTGATGATCTCTTCGAAGGACACGGACTCGTGTTCTTTCGGTTTGCCTACTTTAATTTGCAGAATCTTTGAAAACTGTGATGCTAGTCCAGCAGCTTCAAGCTCTTTTTTAACTGTATTCACATCAAGATTTTCATCTGTATCCTGCTTGCTATTTCTAAATGTATAATCCAATACGTGGGTTTGATTGCCTAAATTGCCACTTGAAATAGCAACACCTGCTCCAAAGAGGCACAAGGCAGAGAAGATTAAGAGGGAGCAGATGGCCAGTATAGTTGAGCGCTGGATAACTAATTCCTGAATCTGTCTAAAATTATAGGCATGAAGTTTTCGATTGCTTCCAAGCTTAACCAAAAAGTCTATAAATAAACGCATACCAAAGAAGAGGAGGATAGTTCCTAGAGTCCCCAAGAAAACAGTGATGCCCATGGTTATGACACTCTCCCAAGCTCGTCCACTCATACCCATGTAATAGGCTGTTCCAAGAAGTAAAATCCCTAGGACGGAAGCAAGAAGGTACACACCCTTGGGGAGTAGTTTCTTCATTCCAGAGGGTGAATAGGCAAGCAGGTTTCCGATTTCCTTATTGGCTGTTTTTGCACTTAAAAGAACAAAAACAGCTAATTTTACGGCTAGGAAGCCGATGACTGTATAGAGTAGAGCTGTAGTAGATAGAGAAAATTGATGCTCAATAATTCCTAGTCCCACAATTTTAGCGGTTATTAGGCTGATTAGTTCTGAAATCAAGATTGAAATTGGAAGACCTACTCCAAGGGCAAGGACACTGTTTCTCAAATCCTCAAGGAGGAGTAGCAAGAACAGTTTGGTTCTTCGCATGCCTAATGTGAGATACACACCAAATTCATGTTTTCTTCTTTCCATCTGCATACTGCTTGCGAAGTAGACTAGAAAAAGAGAATAAAGAGCGTTGCTACGTAAAGAATCGGAATCATGCTAAAGAGTTTATTTACAGCGTCACTTTCTATTTGTTTTAGAAAGATCATCACATCTTGATGTGACAAAGAAAGGATGATGTAAAAGGAGATAATAGAAAGAACCATGGAACTGAAGTACAAGCCATTATTTTTTCGATCTCTCTTGCTATTTCTTGAGACTAATTTAGAAAACATTGCCATCACCTCCAGCTAGGGCTGCCATGACCTTTAGTATTCTGTGGTAAAAATCTTCCTGACTTTCTCTTGGATAATCGCGTCGGATTTCATGGAATAGTTTTCCGTCTTGGATGAACAAGATGCGGTTGCAAAAGCTGGCTGCGACTGAATCGTGTGTCACCATGAGAATGGTGGTTTCTTCCACTTGATTCATTTCAGCTAATTTTTGCATCAAAATGGTCGCATTTTTTGAATCCAAAGCTCCTGTGGGCTCATCTGCAAATACAATCTTAGGGTCTAAAATCAAAGCACGCGCAGCAGCTACCCTTTGCCGTTGACCACCTGATAATTGAGAAGGGAACTTATCCAGGAGTTCAGAAATATCTAGATATTGGGAGAGCAATTCTAATCGAACCTTGCTTTCGTTGGCATCGACCTTGTGCAAAGACAAGGGGAGTAAAATATTTTCTTTGGCTGTCAGATTGTCCAAAAGCTCAAAATTTTGAAAGAGGTAACCAATTTCCTTGCCACGATAATCAGCTAACTGGTTCCCTTTTAACTGACCTAAATCTTTTTCTTGCATTTGAATGGAGCCGTCAGTTGGTTTGATGATAGTAGCGAGACAGTTAAGAAGGGTTGTTTCCCAGAACCACTGCTCCCCATAATCCCTAAGAATTCACCTTTGACAACTTGAAAAGATATACCGTTCAAGGCTTTGGTGATATTCGGATCTTTTCCATAATGCTTTTTTAATGATTCTACTCGTAAAATTGTTTCCATGTGAGACACCTCCATCTTTTGTTAATTTCATTATAATATGAATCAGAGTAGAATAACACTTACGGATGATGTAAGAAATCTTTATCATTAGGTTATTGGATCTATGCTTACTATATTATAGCATGGTTTTAGGGATTTAAAAAGCGGAGTTGAGAGTCGAGAAATTTTCTTAATATTGAAATTATAAAAAATAATACTACTGTAGTCCATGCTCCAGCAGTATTATTTATTATTTTATAGAAAATTCTATTCCCACTCCACGGTTGCAGGTGGTTTACTTGTAATATCGTAGACGATACGGTTAACGTGGTCTACTTCGTTAACGATACGTACAGAAATTTTTTGAAGGACTTCCCAAGGAATCTTGGCAAAGTCAGCTGTCATACCATCGATAGAAGTAATGGCGCGAATGGCAATGGTATAGTCATATGTACGACCGTCACCCATAACACCTACTGAACGAACGCCTGTATTGACAGTGAAGTATTGCCAGATATCGCGGTCAAGACCAGCTTTAGCGATTTCTTCACGAAGGATAGCATCAGACTCACGAACAGTTTCTAGTTTTTCTTCAGTGATTTCACCCATGACACGGATAGCAAGTCCTGGTCCTGGAAATGGTTGGCGCCATACAATGTGGGCTGGCATGCCAAGTTCAGTACCGAGGGCACGGACTTCGTCTTTATAAAGAGTGTTCAATGGTTCAATCAATTCAAACTGCATGTCTTCTGGAAGACCACCAACATTGTGGTGTGATTTGATGGTTTGGGCTGTGTCTGTACCAGACTCAATTACGTCAGTGTATAGTGTTCCTTGAGCAAGGAATTTTACATCTTTTAGCTTGCTAGCTTCGTCATCAAAGACATAAACAAATTCATTACCGATAATCTTCCGTTTTTGTTCAGGGTCAGAAACGCCAGCAAGTTTGTCAAGGAAGCGTTTTGCAGCGTCTGCTTTGACGATATTCAAACCGAACTTACCACCAAGCATGTCCATAACTTGGTCTGCTTCTCCCTTACGGAGAAGACCGTGGTCTACAAAGATACAGATCAATTGATCACCGATCGCTTTTTGAAGAAGAACTCCAACAACAGAAGAGTCAACACCACCTGATAGACCGAGAAGAACACGTTTGTCACCTACAGTTTCACGGATTTTCTTGATCTGCATATCGATAAAGTTGTCCATTGACCAATCACCCTTAGCCTGACAGATGTTAAGGGCAAAGTTACGAAGGATATCATTTCCGTATACAGAATGGCGAACTTCTGGGTGGAATTGGATACCATAGATGTGCTTGTCAGGGTTTTCAATAGCTGCATAAGGACAGTCAGCAGAAGTTCCAGTACGAACAAATCAGCTGGAATCTCTGTAACAGCATCGCCATGGCTCATCAAAACAATCTGTTCTTCAGGAGTTCCTTCAAAGAGGGCAGAAGTGGTATGGGTAAGTGGTGATTGTCCATACTCACGGTTACCAGCATCACCTGCAGGGACAACTTTTCCTCCAAGTTTATGAGTTAAAAGTTGCATACCATAGCAGATTCCCAAAATTGGAATGCCAAGTTCAAAAATTTCTGGGTCAATATCAAATGAACCATCTTCGTATACAGAGTTTGGTCCACCAGAGAGGATGATCCCTACAGGGTTAATCGCACGAACCTCTGCGGCTGAGATTTTATGACTTTTTAACTCTGAAAAAACACCAATTTCACGAATACGACGTGAAATCAGCTGGTTGTATTGGCTACCATAGTCCAGCACGATGATTTTTTCGACATCTTGCAAGTCAGTTGAAATGTTGCTCATCTTTTTCCTTTCTCAAAAGAAATATCTTTTTCAATATTCTATCACAAATAGGGGCGAATTACCAACTAAACAAGGCAAAGTTTGACTTTTTCTTAGCAAATACGGTACAATGGAGAAAATAAAGAAAAGAAGTGAGAATCATGTTACCAGCTTATATGAAAATCCACGATCAGATCAAGAAGGATATAGATGAGCATCATTGGAAAATCGGAGAGAGACTTCCAAGTGAGCGAGATTTAGCTGAACAGTTTCAAGTTAGCCGGATGACATTACGTCAGGCTATCTCTCTCTTGGTTGAGGAAGGAGTTTTGGAGCGTCGTGTAGGAAGTGGAACCTTTGTCTCTAGCACTCGTGTCCAAGAAAAAATGCGGGGTACAACCAGTTTTACGGAGATTGTCAAATCTCAGGGGGAAAGTTCCTTCTAGTCAACTCATTTCTTACAGAAGAACCATTCCAAATGAGCAAGAGGTCGCTAATCTAGGGATTGCTCCGACAGAGAATATTATCCGCATGGAACGGGTGCGTTACGCTGACCAAGTTCCACTAGTCTATGAAGTCGCATCTATTCCTGAGAAATTTATTAAGGATTTCAAAAAAGAAGAAATCACCAGTCATTTCTTCCATACCTTGCAGCAACATGGCTATCGGATTGGCAAATCCCAACAGACCATTTATGCGAGATTGGCTAAGGAAAAAATTGCTCACTATCTAGAAGTTGAAAAAGGGCATGCCATTTTAGCCTTGACTCAGGTCTCTTATCTTGAAGATGGGACGGCTTTCGAGTATGTAAAGAGTCAATACGTGGGCGAACGCTTTGAATTTTATCTTGAAAATAACTAGTCTAGAAAGGCTAGTTTTTTGTTTTCTTAAAAGATTAGAATTGTCAAAACAATCTGTCTAGGCTTGATTTTATTGCTTATTTACTATAAAATGAGAAGGAAAAACGTCAAACTTTTATATTGCAAATAGGAGAAAAAATGACAAAAACATTAAAACGTCCTGAGGTTTTATCACCTGCAGGGACTTTAGAGAAGCTGAAAGTAGCTGTTCAATATGGTGCGGACGCAGTCTTCATCGGTGGACAGGCCTATGGTCTTCGTAGCCGTGCAGGAAACTTCACCTTTGAACAGATGGAAGAAGGCGTGCAGTTTGCTGCTAAGTACGGTGCCAAGGTCTATGTGGCTGCTAACATGGTTATGCACGAAGGAAACGAAGCTGGTGCTGGAGAATGGTTCCGTAAGTTGCGTGACATCGGGATTGCCGCAGTTATCGTGTCAGATCCAGCCTTGATTATGATTGCAGCAACCGAAGCACCAGGTCTTGAAATCCACCTTTCAACCCAAGCTAGTGCGACCAACTATGAAACTCTTGAGTTCTGGAAAGAACTTGGTCTAACTCGCGTAGTTTTGGCCCGTGAAGTTTCAATGGAAGAATTGGCAGAGATTCGCAAACGCACTGATGTAGAAATTGAGGCCTTTGTCCATGGAGCTATGTGTATTTCCTACTCAGGTCGCTGTACGCTATCAAACCACATGAGTATGCGTGATGCCAACCGTGGTGGTTGTTCACAGTCTTGCCGTTGGAAATACGATCTTTACGACATGCCTTTTGGTCAAGAACGTAAGAGTCTGAAAGGTGAAATTCCAGAAGAATTTTCAATGTCGGCCGTTGACATGTCCATGATTGACCATATCCCAGATATGATCGAAAATGGTGTAGACAGTCTCAAGATTGAAGGACGTATGAAGTCGATTCACTATGTTTCAACTGTGACCAACTGTTACAAGGCGGCTGTAGATGCTTATCTCGAAAGTCCCGAGAAATTTGAAGCCATCAAACAGGACTTGGTAGACGAGATGTGGAAGGTTGCTCAGCGTGAACTGGCAACAGGTTTCTACTATGGTACACCTACAGAAAACGAACAGTTATTTGGCGCTCGTCGTAAAATTCCTGAATATAAGTTTGTCGCTGAAGTGGTTGCGTATGATGATGCGACTCAAACGGCAACCATTCGTCAACGCAATGTCATCAACGAAGGCGATCAAGTGGAGTTTTATGGACCAGGTTTCCGTCATTTTGAGACCTATATTGAAGATCTTCATGATGCCAAGGGCAATAAAATCGACCGCGCTCCAAATCCAATGGAACTCTTGACGATTAAGGTTCCACAATCTGTTCAAGCAGGGGACATGGTTCGCGCGCTCAAGGAAGGTCTTATCAATCTCTATAAGGAAGATGGAACCAGCGTTACAGTTCGTGCCTAGAGAAGGAAAAGTGAATGAATCAAGCACAAGGTTTGTTAGTTGATGATGAAGGCAGATGTGTTCATTATCATGGCGAAAGGGATATCGTTTCCCTTCAGTGTTATGAGTGTAAAAAATACTATGCTTGCTATCAGTGCCATAATGCTATAGAAACGCATGTGTTTTCGCCCTATCCCTTGGCGCTTTCTGAGGATCGACCGATTTTATGTGGGGTTTGTAAGAGGACAATGACTTTCCAAGAATACCAAAAACAGATGGCATGTCCTTACTGTAGTGCTCCATTTAATCCAGGTTGTAAACAACACTATTCCTACTATTTTAAATAAACTGAATCAATCCAAGTTTTAAACTTGGATTTTTCGGTTTGTTTCAGAAAATATAGTAAAATCAAGAAAAACTCGCAATCTAAAATGGAAAAACTTTCTAAAAATAGTGTAAAAATAGCAAAAATAGAAATATATTATCTGAAACGCTTTCAACGTAAGTAAAAAAAGTTGACAAATCAAAAT